>Ga0075122_10000480_pt1 | contig 31503 bp, 28 predicted proteins | sample AntAceMetag02UKB_FD_69790 | JGI IMG/M metagenome (GOLD analysis project Ga0075122, IMG submission 69790) | Saline lake microbial communities from Ace Lake, Antarctica - Antarctic Ace Lake Metagenome 02UKB | ecosystem: Environmental > Aquatic > Non-marine Saline and Alkaline > Saline | place...
AGACGAGTAAAACAGCAAAGCGTGAAATGACAATAATTTAGATTTGGTTAAAAATTTTATGAACGAAAAAAATATACGACTCGTAACTTCAGAGTCGGTTACAGAAGGTCATCCAGACAAAGTTTGCGATCAATTAAGTGATGGCATCTATGATGAAATGATTAGGAATGATCCGGAAAGTCATGCTGGTATAGAATGTTTCTGTACGACTGGTTTAGTTTTAGTCGGCGGTGAGGCCAGAACAAAATCTTATATTAACATTCAAAACGTAGTTAGGAGGATTTTAAAAGAAATTGGTTATGATAAACAGGAATACGGATTTTGTTCGGACGATGTCGGCGTGATTGTTGCTTTACATGAGCAAAGTCCGGACATCGCCCAGGGAGTTGACGAAGGCTCAGGCGACGATAAAGAGCAGGGAGCTGGAGACCAAGGTCTGATGTTTGGATATGCGACAAACGAAACTCCAGAATTAATGCCTTTGCCAATTGTGTTGGCTCATAAATTAACCAAAAAATTGGCTGAAGTTAGAAAAAATAAAACTTTGCCTTATTTGCGTCCGGACGGCAAAAGCCAGGTAACCGTTGAATATGAAGGACATGAAGTTAAGAGGGTAGAGACCGTAGTGATTGCCGCTCATCATAGCGCAGAAATAGAGATGGAAGCGCTCAGGCATGATATTTTAGAAAAAGTAATTAAGCCGATTTTGGGCGATTTATTAGATAATAAAACTAAGGTTTTTATCAATTCAACCGGCCGATTTGTTTTTGGCGGACCACCGGCTGATGCTGGCTTAACCGGCCGGAAAATTATTGTTGATACTTATGGTGGAGTCGGCGGACACGGTGGTGGGTGTTTTTCCGGTAAGTGCGTTACTAAAGTTGACCGTAGCGGCGCTTATATGGCCCGCTACGCGGCTAAAAATATAGTGGCGGCTGGATTGGCTGATAAATGCCAATTGCAGGTGGCTTATGCTATCGGCGTCTCTGAACCGGTGGGGATATATATTGATACTTATGGCACTAATAAGATTCCAGAAGAAAAAATTATTGAGTTAATTAAAGAGCATTTTAATTTTAAGCCCAAGGCTATTGTTGACACGCTTGATTTAAAGCGGCCGATTTATCAAAAAACAGCTGCCTATGGTCATTTTGGCCGGGATGATAAGGATTTTACTTGGGAAAAAATTGATAAAGCAGAAACTTTAAAGCAGGCAGCCGGACTATAAAAATTTATGAAGACTGTAATGTGCTTTGGGGTTTTTGATAATTTGCATTTAGGACATTTATCTTATTTAAAGCAAGCGAAAAAATATGGCGACCAATTAATTGTAGTAGTAGCACGGGATAAAAATGTCCTTAAAACAAAGGGGAGATTGCCCAGGCAAAAGGAAAATATTAGGCAAGGGGCTGTTAATAATACTGCCCTATCCCAAAAAGTGGTTTTAGGGCAGTTGCGTGATAAATTTAAGGTTGTGGTTAAGTATAAGCCAGACATAGTTTGTTTAGGTTATGACCAGGTAGTTGATATGGATAAATTAAGGCAAGTTTTTATTGGAGAAATTATTAAGTTAAAATCTCATAAGCCAGATATTTATAAATCGTCAAAATTAGCTAGTTGATACAAAATTTTTTAAATCAGATAAAAAAATTTTGATTAAAGTACTTGTTTTTTAGAGCCGTCGGCTTTAGAATTATTTATTCCTAAATATATTTTGGATATTAGGAAAAAGCGTGTTAAAATAAAGATAAGAGAGAAAATTCGGGATATAAAAAAATTTCCCAATTTAGAAGAATTAAAGAAGCAATTAGAAAAAGATATAAAAAAATTAAAATAAGATGCAAGGGGGGCGTCCTCTGTATCAAATAGTTATTATCATGCTTGACTATTTGCAAAAATTTAATGCTTTACCAAAGGACCTGCGCAGTAAGATTTCTGGGCCGGCTATTATGTCTACAATCGAATCTCTGGAAGAAATATATAAGATTAATTTAGCTGCTGTAATTATGAAAATAATGGTTAAAGAGTTAGCTTTAAGCAACTTAGACCAATATTTTGTTAAAATCAATAATTTGAAATCTGATCAGGCCAAAGAGTTAGTCCAAATTTTGGAAGAAAAAGTTTTTTCTGGAGTTAGAGATTATTTGATGGTTAATAATAAGGAATCTGTTCCGCCGACTGAAGAAGATTCAGCTGTGGTCGGATCTAGTTTTTTCTTTTCCTCAGAAGATGAGGAAGAGATTAGAAAATTATCCAATAAAATTAATAAGGAATTAAAACCTGACAGTTCTGGCGGAGAATTAGATGATACTTTAAATAAAATTATTATTCAAGCAAAAATAAATTTTGGCAGTGAGCATTTATTAAATCGGTTTAAAGAAATTTTAAAAACATATTTACGGGGTGTGAGGAATAAGATTGATACTAGGCAGACATTAATGAAGCCTTTTGCTGGCGGTGGTTTGGGTTTTGACAGTGATTCGACTGATAAGCTTTTAGTTATTATTGATGAAACTAAAACATCAGGTCAAGTTAAGCCGCGTCCACCATTAAAAATAAAATTACCCGAAGATCAGGCTAGACAAATTGGCAATGATAAAGATAAAACTCCCTCTAGTTTGCGCGATGCTGATTATGATTTAGCTACGGCCTTAAAAAAGAATTCTGTTAGAACCAAAGCTAAGCCAGGCACTAAAAAAATAGATGTAACTCATGAATTAGCTCCGCCGCCACCTGCTATTCGCCAGCCAATTAAACCCAAAGTTTCTTTTAGCCAGGTTCCGATAAAATCGTCCCAAGTAGCTAAGCAGTCGGCTATTAAAAAGGTTAATACCCCTAAAGTTAAGCGTCCCGACAGTATGGTTAACGGCCGTCAGAGAATGGAAGATGTTAAGCATGTGCCAAAAGTTATGAACCCGATTGACGAGCTTAGATATCTTGATTTAATTAGTTTTCACCGATTGGCTCCAGATCCGATTGGCCAAGTAGCTAAAATAAAAACTAAGTTGCAATTATTAGAAGAAGAGCAATATAGCAAAAGAATAGAGGGAATAAAAGCTTGGCGCCAAAGTCCGATTAATAGGTTATATTTAACTATTGGCCAGGAGAGTATTAACCAAAATCGACCGATTAATGATATAATAGAAGTCAGAAAGAAGAGCAATCAGGATTATTTAACTTCAGAGGAATTTAAAACCATTATGGATCTTAATAAGGAATTAAGGTTCTAGTTATGAATATATGCAACAGTTTACTATTCCTCAATTTATTGATGTTGAAGATAAGATTATCGGGCCAGTAACTACCCGGCAGTTTGTTATTATTCTAGCTGGTTTTGTTTTAATGGCAATTAGCTATAAATTATTTGATTTTGCTTTGTTTTTAACAATTAGCATTATTTTGCTACTTTTAATTGTTTTGTTTGCTTTTATTAAAATAAACGGCCGGCCTTTTCATTTTTTTCTAATTAATATAACTCAGACTTTTGCCAGACCGAAGTTGCGAGCCTGGAATAATAAAAACAAGACAGCAATTAGCTATGATCAACCGGACGGAAATGACATTACAGACAAAAGTAGTTTTGAACCAGTTGCTTTTAAGCCAAAAAAATTAGTTGAATCGCGGTTAAATGAGCTATCTTTAATTGTTGATACTAGAGGGTCTTATCAGGGCGAACAAGACGTTGGTGTTGAAGTAAAACCGTTTAAATCAAAATAAACAACAATATGGCGAAAAGTAAATTAGCTAAAAAAACAGTATCTACCTCAACTCAAAAATATTTAGATATTGCCGAGATTAAAGATGATACAGTGATTATGAAAGACGGCAGTTTAAGAATTGTTTTGTTGGTTTCTAGTATTAATTTTGCTTTGAAAAGTGAAGAAGAACAAGGAGCAATAATTTCGGCTTATGTTAGTTTTTTAAATAACATTAACTTCCCTTTGCAAATTGTAATGCAGTCCCGGGAATTAAATATTAATAATTATTTAGATAATCTTAAGCAAAAAGAAAAAGAGCAGACTAATGAGCTTTTAAAAATACAGACAACCGAGTATATTCAATACGTTAGCGAGTTAATTTCTATCGGGAAAATTATGAATAAGCGTTTTTATATAAGTATTCCCTATAATCCGGCCTCTGATAAGCGCAAGAATTTTTTTACCTCTTTTTGGGAGATTTTGCGGCCGGTGACTTTAATTAAATTAAAGGGAGAGAAATTTTTAAAATATAAATCTGAACTGTCGCGTCGAGTGGAAAATGTTACTGGTGGTCTGGCTTCAATTGGCATTAACGCCGTGCCGCTTGATACTCAGAGTTTAATTGAATTATTTTATAATACTTATAATCCTATCACTGCTAAAAACCAAAAAATGGCTGATATTAAAGATTTACGACTAACTTAGCTAAATAATATGCCAAATTTTAAAACAGCGGCTAAAGAAGACGCAAAAAATAAGATAAGAGAGCCAGAAGAGGCTAAAGTTCCGATTGAAGAAAATGTAGCGGCGGCTCGGGAAGTTATTGAAGAGGAAAAAGCTTTTCGTCGCGGAGTCTTATCAATTAAAGATTTAATTGCTCCGGCTAGTATGGAAGTTACACCTGATTATTTACGACTGGGTGGGAAATACATCCGGACTATTTTTGTTGTTAATTATCCCCGTTATATTAATGTTGGTTGGTTTGCGCCGATTATTAATTTAAGTTCTACTTTTGATGTGGCTATGTTTTTTTATCCGATTAAAAGTGCAGTTATTTTGAAACAGCTAAAAAATAAGACGGGCGCCTTAGAGGCACAAATTGTTAGCGACGCGGAAAAGGGTGCAGCTCGTGATCCTTTAAGAGAAACTGCTTTGCGGGACATTGAAGCTTTACGCGATGCTTTAACCCAGGGGGTAGAAAAGTTTTTTCAATTTTCTTTGTATATTACAATCTACGCTGATGACAAAAAAGAGTTAGATCAATTATCAGATAAAGTTGAAAATATTTTTGGTTCGCGTTTGATTTATTCTAAGCGCGTATTTTACCAAGCCGAGCAGGGTTTTAATTCAACTCTGCCTTTAGGCAATGATGAATTATATATTGCGTTTAACATGAATTCATCACCGGTAGCTTCTTCTTTCCCGTTTATTTCTAGTGAACTTACCAGCGATAATGGAATTTTATATGGCATTAACCGGCATAATAATAGCTTGATTTTATTTGATCGTTTTAGCTTGCAGAACGCTAATACGGTCGTCTTTGCTACTTCCGGCGCCGGTAAAAGCTATGCGATTAAATTAGAGGTTTTACGTTCTTTGATGCTTGGTACTGAAGTTATTATTATTGACCCAGAGCGGGAATATAAACATCTTTCTGATGCGGTGGGAGGAACTTATATTAATATATCTTTAGCTAGCGAGAACAAGATTAATCCTTTTGATTTACCGCGGGCGATCGGCGGAGACGCTAAACCGGAAGACATTATTAGGAGCGCGGTTATTACTTTAAAAGGTTTAGTTAGACTAATGTTAGGCACTTTAAGCAATGAAGAGGATTCTTTAGTTGACCGAGCATTATTGGAAACATATGCTAAAAAAGATATTACGCCAGACTCTGATTTATCAAAAATTGAGCCGCCGATTATGCAAGATTTTTATGATATTTTAGAAGGCATGGAAGGCGGAACTAATTTAGCTTTGCGTTTACAAAAATATACTGAGGGAACTTTTGCCGGTTTATTGAATAACGTGACTAATGTAGAGATGAATAACCAATTGGTTTCTTTTTCAGTCCGGGATTTAGAGGATGAATTAAGGCCGTTGGCTATTTATACGATTATTAATTATATTTGGAATATTGTTCGCTCTGAGACTAAGAAAAGGGTATTGGTTATTGATGAGGCCTGGTGGCTTATGCAGCATGAAGACAGCGCTAAATTTATTTATGCTTTAGTAAAGAGATGTCGTAAATATTATTTAGGTGTAACCACTATTACTCAAGACGTTAATGATTTTTTGACTTCACCTTATGGCCAGGCGATTGTAACGAATTCTTCTCTGCAGCTTCTCTTAAAACAGTCATCAGCGGCGATTGATCTTATTCAGAAAACTTTTGTTTTAACCGAAGGTGAAAAATATTTATTGCTTGAATGTGGAGTGGGAGAAGGAATATTTTTTGCCGGTAAGCGACATGCGGCTATTAAAGTTGTAGCTTCTTATACCGAGGACCAACTTATTACTTCTGATCCTAGGCAATTATTAGAAATTGAGGAAGCTAAAAAAGAATTTGCCGCCAGTCAGGAAGACCAAACAGGAGAGTCGGCCGAGAGTGCAGCCGGGGTTGAAGACATTGATATATAGGGAGTTATTAATTATTAATGTATGGGCAGAAAAATTTTAGCTATTTTAGTAATAGTCATTGGCTTAGCCATTATTATCGGTTTGGTTTGGTTTAGTTTTTTTTATGATCCAGTTGAATCAAATTTAAATCAGGATCAGGTTGTTGTTCCAGTTGATGAAAATTCTAAAGCCTTGCCAGGAAATTCAACCGACCCGTTATCATCTGTTTCGCCAGTGGTTAATACCTACGAAGTAGATACTAATTTACGCCAGATCGGAGTTGAAGATTTAAAAATGATTGCCGCGGCTTTTGCCGAAAGGTTTGGTAGTTATTCTAATCATTCTAATTATAGTAATATTATTGATTTAAAAATTTTTATGAGTGATAAGATGCAGACCTGGGCGGATAATTTTGTTAGCGAAATGAGGGCTAAGTCTAATGATTCTGATATTTATTACGGCGTTACCACTAAAGCTATTTCCCAAACGGCTAGTAAGTTTGATAATAGTCTCGGCGCGGCGGAAATTTTAGTAAAGACTCAGTATCGGGAAAGTACCGGCACCATGAATAATACCTCTACGACCTATAAAGATATTGTAATAAGTTTTGTTAAAGAGAGGGGAGCCTGGAAAGTAGATGAAGCTATTTGGCGCTAAAATTAGATAAGAAATAATTAAATATAATAAGCTGCTAGTTTAGCAGCTTTCTTTTTTACGCGATTTCTAATATAATGATGATGTATTTATTAAACAATATGTCTAGCAACAAAATTCAAAATATGTATGTCTGCTCTAATTGCGACGCCCAATTTTCTAAGTGGAGCGGGCGCTGTTTAGAGTGTGGCGCCTGGGGAACTTTACAGATGCAGACAGTTGACGCTAAACCAGAAAATAAGCAGGGGCTAGAAGCTGCCCCGGCAAAAACTATTGATTTAGCTAAAATAGCCGATAAGGATTTGGACCGAATTAAGACTAATATAAATGAAATAGATCGAGTTTTAGGCGGCGGTTTTGTTCCCGGGTCATTAGTTTTACTCGCTGGTGAGCCAGGAGTCGGTAAGTCAACTATTGTGGCCCAAATTGCCCAGGCAATTAATAATGAAAAGAATAAAGTTGTTTATATTAGTGGTGAAGAGTCAGCTAGCCAGGTAAAATCCCGTCTTCTTAGATTAAAATGCAATTTAAATAACTTAGTTTTTATAAGCGAGACTAACGTGGAAAAAGCAATTGCCGCTATTAAAAAAGAACCCCCGATTTTAGTTATTGTAGACTCTATCCAATCGGTTTACTCGCATGACAATTTATCCGAAGCCGGCAGTTTAAACCAAATTAGAGCCGGAGCGGTTAACTTTTTAGCTGTGGCTAAAGAGAATAATATCGCCATAATTTTAATCGGGCATATAACCAAAGACGGCCAGATTGCCGGGCCAAAGGCCCTAGAGCATATTGTTGATACAGTAATTTATTTAGAAACGGAAATGTCCGGCGGTTATCGGGTTTTGCGGGCGACTAAGAATAGATTCGGTTCAATTAATGAATTAGGCATTTTTGAGATGACTAATCAGGGTTTTAAAGAGATAGCTAATCCAGCGGCGGTTTTTATAGACGCTGATCGGCCAAAAATAACCGGTTCAGCTATTACTTGCATTATTGAAGGCACTAGGCCGTTTTTAGTGGAAATTCAGGCTTTAGTTACTAAGACGGTTTTTGGTTATCCACAGAGAAAAGCATCTGGCTTTGATTTAAACCGGTTGCAGGTCTTAACCGCCGTGCTTACTAAGCGGGCTAATATTAATTTAACTAACCAAGACGTTATTTTAAACGTGGTTGGAGGTTTAAAAATTAATGATCCGGCCTTAGATTTAGCTGTTTGTTTAGCGATTGCTTCGTCTTTACTTAATCAGGTAATCGATAATAAAACCATAGTTTTAGGCGAAGTGGGCTTGGGCGGGGAAGTGCGTCCGGTTAATAAATTGGATCAGAGATTAGAAGCGGCTCTTAAGTTAGGTTTTAAAAAAGCAATTGTGCCGATGAGTGTGTCAGATAATCAAAAAATAGAATTAGTTAAGATAAAAGATTTGAATGAAATAGTGGAACGTGTATTGCGTATCGCATAACGTGTATTTTGTAACCCTCTAATATGGTGGGCAGGTAAATATCTAAGAAATTTTTAATTTTTAATTTTTAATTTTAAAATAATTTTTAATTTTTTAATACTTAATTTAGATAGATTCTATTTATGCGATATGAGTATCCTGCCCCAGCCTTTCTATAACAGAAATTCTTTGTTAGTCGCCCAAGATCTCTTGGGTTGTTTTTTAATACGCCGGTTGGGGAAAAAGGTGGTTAAATATAAAATTGTGGAGACAGAAAGCTATAACGGTCCAAACGATTTAGCGTCTCATGCCAGCCGCGGGCGAACGCCTAGAAACGAGGTTATGTTCGGATTGCCGGGAATAATTTATGTTTATTTTACCTATGGTATGCATTATATGTTAAATATTGTTACTTCTAAAAAAGATTATCCGGCGGCCGTGTTAATTAGAGCAGTAGAACCCTGTCACTCACGAGCGACAGGACAAGCCCATAGCAGTAAAATTATTACAAACGGGCCGGCTAAATTAACTAAGGCATTACAGATTGATAAAAGCTTTAATGGGTTGCCGATTTATAATAAAAAAAACGGCTTATGGATTGAGGGCCGCGCTAAAGATGAAAAATTGCAAATCGTGAAAACCACTAGAATCGGAATTGATTACGCCGGAAAGTACAAAGATAAGAAATGGCGGTTTTATATTAAGGATAATAAATTTATTTCTAGAAAATAAAAAAAAGGGCTAGATTGTTCCAGCCCTTTTGCAGATGATGATATTTCATCATGCGAGTGTTGGTATTTTCATATCCAGTTTCTCGGCGAGCGGCAAGATCGCATTTTTTATTTCGGCGCCACTTTGCATGGCTTGATTTACAGTACCGCAGAGATTGAAGGTTCTTGTTGTGTCTCCGTGTCGAATCGAACATTTTGTGATTGCTCTAATAATTGTTGTAAAGTTTTCTCGTTGGAGTACAAATCCTTTTTTAGGCCCGCTACCGTTTTCTGTTATGACTATGATAGTGTCATTGTCTTCGTCAGCAATTACCCTGTTAAGCAGAGGGTCTTTAAAATGATTTGGTTTTGTTCCAACCTTGTTTTTAATAATAATTCCGTCTAATACCATTTCCCCGTTACCTTTCTTGAACCTTGGGGCTTGAGTAGGCCCCGTATTAGGTCCCTTGTTAAATTAGCTTGTTTAAGAAAAACAGGCGAGCAACCTATTTTTCTTGCTTAATTTTTCTCTTTTGTTTTCCCCTCCTTTCCACTCACCCCCTGAGTGGTTTTTTAGTTATCAAAGACCTTGTTATCTTTGATTTTTTTGTATGATTAAAATATAGCGTAAAAGAGAATATTTGTCAACGTGTTAATACAATCCCAATTTGGACCTTTTATTTTATCAGCTATTCTAAGTGGACTTTTTCTTTGGTTAAATTTAATTTTTCTTTAAGTTGGGTATATTTATTTAAATCAGGGCTTTTAGCTAATAATTTTATGGCTTCATCTCTAGCTTGCTTCATTAATTCATAATCAAACAAAGAAGCAATTTTTAATTCTGGGAAGCCTTTTTGGGCTGTGCCATAGATTTCGCCAGCGCCTCTAAATTTTAAATCCTGCTTGGCTAAGGCTAGGCCATCATGACAGGTAGCTAGAGTCTGCAGGCGCTTTATAGTTTTAGGCGCTGAACTTTCCGTAAATAAAAAACAATAGGATTGATAATTACTGCGCCCGACCCGGCCGCGGAATTGATGAAGTTGCGCTAATCCGAATCTATCCGCGCCTTCTATCATCATAATCGCGGCATTAGGAACGTCTACGCCGACTTCAACCACAGAAGTGGAGACCAAAATTTTTATTTTATTATTTAAAAAATCCTGCATGGTTGTCTCCTTATCTTTTGGTTTCATTCGGCCGTGCAGAATGCCAATTTTTAAATCAGGAAAAATATTTTTATCTAATTTAAGAAATTCTTGTTTTACTGATTTTACTCCTAATTTATCGGAAATATCAATTAAGGGGCAAATTACAAAAACCTGCCGGCCTTGTTTAATTTGTTCCCTAATAAAATTATAAGCCGGCTGGCGCTTATTTTCCGGCACAATCTGAGTAATAATTTTTTTTCGGTTAGCCGGCATTTGATTAATAATAGATAAATCTAAATCACCGTAAAGGGCTAAAGCCAAAGAGCGGGGGATTGGAGTAGCGGTCATAGACAAGAGATGGGACTTTAGGGCTGATTGATTCGACAATAGCGCCTTGCGCTGTTCCACACCAAATCTATGCTGTTCGTCTATAATGGCCAAAGCTAAATTATTAAATTTAATTTTTTCTTGGATTAGGGCATGAGTACCGATGATAATTTTAGAATTTAGAATTAAAATTTTAGAATTATTTTTTTTGGCTTCTGTTGGTTCTGGATATATTTTTTTCTCAGAGCGGGTAATTAGAGAAATTGTGATATTAAAATTTTTAAGGAGTTTAGTAATAGTAGAAAAATGCTGTTTAGCTAAAATTTCAGTCGGAGCCATTAAAACCGCTTGTTTATTATTTAGAGCTATATTAAGCATAGCCATGACCGCCACGATAGTTTTACCGCTACCAACGTCGCCGGACAAAAGCCGCGACATAGGCCTATCTTTATTTATATCCTGCAGGATTTCCCAGGCGGATTTTTTTTGGGCGTTAGTTAACTTGAATGGGAGAGAATCAACAAATTTTTTTGTCTCTCTCTCCATGAAAGGAATAGATTGGGCGTGGCTGTTCTTTAATTCCTGCTTTATAATTTGGCTTTGCAATTGCAATAAGAATAATTCATTAAACGCTAGCCGTTGCCTGGCTATATCTGCCACTTGCTTGTTTTTAGGAAAATGAATATTAGCAATAGCTTGGCTTAGGGGCGGTAGTTTAAGGTTAGAAATTACTTCTTTAGGGAGCCAATCAGGTAGTTTTTTAGCTAAATTAATAACCTGCTTAATTAAAAATCGTATTTGCTTATTGGTAAGGTTAGCGGTTAAATGATAATTAGGTACTAATCCTTGCGTATGAATCGCTTGTTCGCTAGTTAGTTTTTCATAGGTAGGAGACTTCATAATTAGGGAACCATAATCGTCTTCCACTTTTCCAGCCAAAGATATTTTATCCCCCACGCGCAAATTGCGGGCGATAAAGGGCTGGTTAAACCAGATTATTTTTATAGATTCGGTTTCATCGCTTATTAAGGCTTCGGTAATACTCATCCTTTTTTTCCAGCTTTTTTTATTCTGGATTAACTCAATCTGTCCGACAATATTAGCGCTTGTCTCGGCTTGCAATTTATCAATGGTTGTAAGTTTAGTAAAATCGTCATAGCGGGCAGGAAAATAAAAAAGCAGGTCGCGCGCTTCTACAATGCCCAATCTATTTAAACGGTTAGCTGTTGCAATGCCTACCCGGTTTAAATCAGTTATTTTAGTATCTAAACTTAACATAATTTTATTTTAGCATATAAAAAATCAGCCTCCAATGAGGCCGGACTTTTTGTGCTCTCGGCCCCGTACAAGGCTTCGCCTATACGGGGCAAGCAGCCATGAAAGTATTAGTTTCATTTATATTAAACGGGGCAGGTCGAACCTGTGATGCTATAAAATGTGCACCCGACAGGAACCCCGCACAATTTCACTTCGTTCAATATGCGGGGCAGGTCGAACCTATAGTGCACCCGACAGGAATCGAACCTATATTACAGGATCCGCAATCCTGCGTTCTATCCGTTGAACTACGGGTGCTAGATAATGATAAATTTCTGCGGAGAGATAGGGATTCGAACCCTAGGAACCCGTGAAGGCTCAGCAGTTTTCAAGACTGCCCCATTCGACCGCTCTGGCATCTCTCCATAAATAATAATACCCACAAGGGCACTGTTACGCGGAGAGGGAGGCCCACCAGTCTTTTGCTAACGCAAAAGGGCGGGTAAAGATTCTCACGAGAGGATTTTTTCAGCTCCCATATCCGTAAAACAATATTACCCTAAAAGGGTATATTGTTTTATGCGGAGAGGGAGGGATTCGAACCCTCGAGGCCCGTAAAGACCTAACACCTTAGCAGGGTGCCCCTTTCAACCACTCAGGCACCTCTCCATATTATTTTATTTTAAGTCTTTTTATTATATTCAGCGCAGATGTCCCTTTTCCGCCAAAGGCGGACCAGTCTTTGGCTGGCAACCCCTGCCTACCGGCAGGCAGGACTCAGGCACCTCTCCTGTTAATAAAACACTCCCGATTACCCGGGATTGTTTAATATTTCCTTATTTTTATGCTATAATAAATATATAAGATAAAATCAAAGTTGTCAATGAAAAATATGGCGGAAAAAAAGGAAAAAATTGATTATGGGGAAAAGATTGCTAGTTGGAAAGTGCCTGAACACGAATCAAAACAAAGAGGCAAAGGCTGGTATATTTCAGCCAGTATTGCGGCTTTTTTATTGTTGCTTTATTCTTTTTTTAGCGCTAATTTTTTGTTTGCTGTAATTATTATTGTGGTAGCGATTGTAATTATTCTAAATGACGGCCAGGATTCGGCTATAGTGCAAATTACTATGACTGACGAAGGCATGGTAGTAGGACGGAAATTTTATGATTATGATGAACTTAAAAATTTCGCTATAGTTTATAAACCAAAACAAGATATAAAAAACCTTTATTTTGAATTTAAAAATATTGTAAAGCCAAGGCTCTCAATCCCCTTAGGCAAGACCAACCCCTTGTTAATTAGAGATAATTTACTGAAATATTTAGACGAAGATTTAGATAGGACTGATCAACCATTATCCGAAGAATTAGCTAAAATGTTTAGGTTATAATTAAATAGATAAGATATAATAATGTAGGAGCACAAAATTTTGTGCTCCTACTTTTGTTTTAGAGGACTCTATAGAGTCCTCTATTTCTTGGGTTGCCAGTCTTCAATTAGAATTTTGTTTCTACCATATTGCCTGATTACTATTTTTTGCCGGTCGCGCCACTTTAATTTATCAATCAATTCTTTAGGTAAGACCGCTGTGTAGCTGTATTTGCTTTTTTTAGTAATTTTTCTTATAAATTTTTTGTTTGCCATAATGGTTTAAAATTATTGTAAGTTTTGTAAATTGAAAATTAGCCAATTATCCTTTAGCTACGACTAAGCCCCAGACTTCTTTAGCGCCGGCTTGTTTTAAAGTTTTAGCGCATTCATTTAAAGTTGAACCAGTTGTGGTGACATCGTCTATTAGAATGACTCGGCGATTTTGTAAATCAGGGCCAGCCCAGGCAAAACAATTTTTGAGATTAGTTTTTCTTTGGGCTTCGTTTAATTTAGCCTGGGGTTTTTTATGTTTTACGCGCTTTAGATTATGCGACGTAGCTATATTAAAATTTTCTGCTACTAAGTTAGCTATCCGTTCGGCCTGATTAAAACCGCGCCAACGCAAGCGTTTTTTATGCAAGGGGACTGGGACAATTAAACTGGAAGAAATGTTTATCAAAATATCCGGGCAGATAGTTGCTTTATATAATTTGTCTGCGCTTAAGCCGATGGATAAATCATTTTTATTAATTCGTCCCTGGTTAATTAAATTTTTTAAAAATAAAGATAAAAAATTACCTAGAATTAGCGATAAATCTTTGGCAAAATGATATTTTAGGTTTTTAATTAAGCTGGCTATTATAGCATTATCATATTCACCGGCGATCCAAACTCCGTCTAAAGCGTATTGTTTACTACATTTCGGGCAAAACTCACCAAAACGATTAGGTAATTTGCAATGCAGGCAATATTGGTTAGCTTTAAACTCAAGCTGACGGAAGCATTTTTTACATAGCCAAACGCCTTCTTGTTTACAGCCTAAACAATGAGTAGGAAATAATAAATCTAAAATAAAATCACGCAAATGTAGGGCGTGATTTATAGTACGTGCCATATTTATTTTGGTTTATTTAAAAAATTCAGAGATGAAATTAGCTCTATTTTAATTGAATTTTATAGATTCTTTTTGTAGCAGTATCAGTAAAATATAAATAAGAACTATTGTCGGTTAAAATTATATTTGACATATTATAATCACCATCCGGAATAGCGATTAATTTTTTTAAGCCAGTGTTTAAATCAATTTTATAAAGCTGATCAACCGTATTAGCGGCCAGTTCAGGAAAAAGTCCGGTACCTTCTTCTAAACTAGTAGGCACAGCGCAATATACTTCAGTATTGTTTTCAAAAACGCATTTATCCGCCCAGGTATTGATATTTAAGCTTTTGCGGTTTTGACCAATATTATCGCCCTGAGCGCTTACTACCCAAAGCATAGGTTTTAGATCGTTTTTTGACGAATAGACGCTGTAGAGTAGCTTATCTCCCTTAGGCGACCATTGAGGCTGAAAGCCGCGACCTTCTACAACCGTAGATTTAAAATTTTCATTATTTAGCCCCAAGAAAAAAACTTCCTGCCGGTCAAGGTCAACGCCTTCAGTATACATAGCCACTATCTGATTATTAGGCGACCAGGACGGATAGATAGAATTATCTTTTAATCCGATTGGTTCTAAAGGAATAGTGTTAGATCCATCTTCATTAGCTATTGCTAGCCAGCGATTGCTTGGGTCTAAACCAACACTTTTCATAATAATTTTGTTGCCGCTAGGAGAAAAATCAAATTCTTTCCAATGGGCGGGCAGGGTAACCTGCTCATCGTTAGAAAAATTATAGAGAATATTGGCGCCGTCCGGATATTCTAAAATGGCTTTATTCTTATTAGGCGACCAGGCAATAGTGTCTACATCATTAAAGACCTTATCACTTAAAGCTGTGATTTGTCCGTTTGAATCTATTTTGTAAAATTTACCGTCTTCTTGGTTATAGTATTGGAGGTTAGAGCCATCGCGGCTTAAACTAGCTCCTAAACTAGGAGATTCGTTAAGCGCGGTAGTTTGCGTAAGCCCGCCCTTAGCTACTGGGCTTATGACCGGTTTATCAACGTCAGTTGGCAGAGGTTTTCCATCAGTTGTCTCAATAATTTGGCCTGGACCAATATTGGAGCTGGGCAGACCGCCAGGCGTGCTAGTGGAAATTTGGTCAGTTGGTGTTGGGATTTCTTCAGGGGCTGGTTTAAAAAATAAGGCATAAATTCCATAGCCCAAGACAATAACGATAATTACAAAGGAAATTATTAAAATTATTTTTTTGTTTAAAAAAGAAAACATGCAGGTATAATTATGGCAGATAGCTATGAAAATATTTTGTAGCTATCTTAATTTTTTTAATTTTATTATCTAAAATGGTTTTGAAACCATTTCATTTTATGTTATAATTAACATTAGAAATAATATCCACAGTTGATGAAACAGCTTTGTTATATTAGTTATTATTATTATACAATATAGTTGATTAGTTATCAACTAAATTTTTGATATTTTATGTCAATTTTTTCTTCAAACAACAGTTATTTAGGAATTGATATTGGTTCTTCCAGTATTAAATTAGTGGAATTAAAAAGGCAAGGAGGTAAATTAAGCTTGTTAACCTATGGTTTTACGGAAAATTTAAGAACAGAGAATAAAAAAGACTGGCATAAAGACGTTGGCTATACGGCCGGGCTTATTAATAAAGTGCGCCAAGAAGCCGGAGTTATTAGCCGCAACGCAGTAACTGCTCTGCCTACTTTTTCAGTATTTTCTTCAGTAATTAATTTACCTAATGTTAATCAGAAAGAGATATTTTCCGCTATACATTGGGAGGCGAAAAAAGTTATCCCTTTACCGCTAGAAGAGATGGTTTTGGATTGGAAAATAATAGACGAGAATAATGATAAAAAAAATAAAAAAAAGACAGGTTCTAATACCAAAGTTTTATTAACGGGCGCACCTAAGTCATTAGTTGAAAAATATATTGAAATTTTTAAGGCAGCACAAATTAATTTATTAAGTTTAGAAACAGAAACTTTTTCCTTAATTAGATCTTTATTGGGTAATGATAAAAGTACGGTTATGATTGTAGAAATTGGTACTAGCACGACTGATATTTCTATTGCGTCTAGTAGTATCCCGATGCTGTCCCGCAGTATAGACGTGGGTGGTAGGAGAATTACTGAGGCTATTAGCCATAATCTTGACATTGGGTATGAAAGAGCTGAACAATTTAAATATGATTTAGGCATTGCTTCTGTTGATTCTAAAGAAGAAATTATACCAAAGACGATTGTTGACAGTATTGATCCGATTATTAATGAAATTAAGTATATGATTAATCTATTTCAGGATAAACATAATAAGGAAGTAGAGAAAATTATTCTTTCCGGCGGTTCGGCTTTATTACCTAATTTAGTTAATTATTTAGAGAAAATTTTAAATAAAGAAGTGATTATTGGTGATGCTTGGTCAAAGATTTCTTATCCAGTGGAATTGAAGCCGGTTTTAGCTGACATTGGACCAAAGCTATCTGTGGCCATTGGTTTGGCTATGCGAGAAATGGAGTAAAGCGTTATAAGTTTACAAATTTCTTAGTTCACTAATTTACGGATATTATTAAAATGTTTAAAAGTATATTCGTAGTTTGCGTTTACTATATATGGATGTTAATTTTTTAAACAATAAAAAAGATACTAAAAATTCTGCTCAGCCAGATAAGAAGCCTAAAGAAAATCAAGAAAAGATTGAATGGTCTAAACCAAAAGAAGAAGCAGCCACGTCCTTAGCTGATAAGGAGCAATCTTCGCGTTTTGGAAAAAAGTTGCCTAAATTTAGTTTTTCGCCCAAAAATGAAGATTTAGCCAAGCTAGATAATGGTATTGATAAAAATAAATTAGAGCAATCCAGAAAAGAAATTTTAAAAAATATTAAAGAAGATGCCAAGGCGTTGGCTAAAATTGAAAGTTCTTCTTCGTCTAGAGACAAGAGCAAACTGGCTGATCAAGATTCCCGGGACAATAATGAGCTAAGCCTGCCCGCGGACGCGGGACGTCTGCCCGCTGAAGCGCCTACCCGCGGACGCGGGATGCGGCCAGGGGTACGCGACCAGGGCGGCCAGGGTATTGAGAAAAATAAATCGTCTAAGCAGGAAAAAGAAATCAATAAAAACCCGAATAATATTTTTAAGAAAATTGGTCGAGTTTTTTCAAGATTATTTAATCGATGGAGTAAGAAAAAAGACAAGGATCTTTTAGTTGATTATCAGAAAGCTCTGCAGATAGAAAGAAATCTTAAAAAGCCAGCTATTAAAATTGAAACTACATCTAAGCCCGAATCGCCAGATAAAGCAGGCCAGCTTAAAATTAAATCAGAACCCGCGTTAGTTAAAGAGATTAAAGAGGATGAACAACCAAAGGAGAAAGTAGAACCAATAATTAAATTTAGTGAAACGGCTAAGGAAAGCAAAGATAAAGAGATAGAGGAGACAGAAAATAAGCAAACAGCCGGGATTGAATGGAAAGCACCAGAAGTTTTAGAAACTAATTTAATTAAAGGTAAAGCAGTTATTTTTTTCAATTGGCGGAAAAATATAGCGACCTTATTGGTTTCTTCCTCAATTGTTATTGCTATCTTAGGGATTTCTTACGGAGGTTTAATTTGGTGGGACAAGAGTCAAATAAAAGTTAGTGAATCTTTGACTGCTGAGATTAATGAATTAAACCAAGAGGTTAAAAAGACAGAAGATAATTTAGCAGAAATTTTAGTTTTTAAGAAAAAATTAAATTTAGTTATTGCTTTGCTGGATCAGCACACTTACTGGACTAATTTTTTTAAGTTTTTGGAAGAGAACACTTTATCCGAAGTTTATTATTTGAATTTTTTTGGCGATAATCAAGGTAGTTATACTTTAGCAGCTAAAGCTGAGGATTATGATTTTATTGCTCCGCAGATTAAGCGCTTATTGGCCCATGAAAAGGTTATTAGCGCCAGCGTAGATGAAGCTGCGTTTTTTCCTAGTAATAAAGAAGGAGAACCAGATAAAATTAATTTTGATTTAAAGTTAACTGTTGATCCTAGTATTTTTATAAAATAAGGTTATTTCGTGAATTTTATGGAAAATAATAAAGATAAAACAGAAATTGACGCGGATAAAACAAAAGGCAATGAAAACGAGGACAAAGTTAATGAAAAGCCGGAGGGGCAAGAGAGAACAGGCAAAGAGGATAAAAGCCTAGAGAATAAATATAAGCAGAGAGAGACAAAGCAGAAAGTCAGCATTTTTTTAAGCCGAAATTTTAAGTGGCTATTATTAGGCTGGCTAATAATAATTTTTTTAGTGGGTTTTTTCTTTTTTATTTTGTCGAAATATCAAGCCATTGTTTCTTCGAGTACAATTGAAAGGGAACAAAAAGAGGAAGAGTATTCACAAAACAAAAAATATTTAGAAGAAACTAAAGAGCTAATAACTGTTTATCAAAAAATTGATAGAGCCGATATCGAGAAATTTGATTTGATATTGCCATTAAAAAATATCCAAGAAGAGTTATTTTCTAAGTTAAAAGCAATTGTAGTTGCTAATGGTTTGATTTTAAAGTCATTAAGTATTGAAAATGACGAGAGTAGTGATCAAATAATTATTGCTCGGCCTCAGATAGAAGTAGATGACAACTCTGGAGAAAAATTAATTCTTCCTAAGGAAATTGGTAGAATTAAGATTGGCCTAAGTGTACTTGGTATCGATTACTTTAGCCTGGTGAATCTTCTTAATTCTATGGAAAGAAATTTGAGATTATTAGATATAATTAATATAGAGTTTGCCCCTGATGACAATTCGTTGATTTTAGGATTGTACGCTTATTATCTTAAAGAATAATCTTTATTATTTTACTTAAAAGCATTTAGTTGTAGTGCCTGGGTTTATTAAATTTATATGTCAGAGCAAAAAAAGATTACAACAAGCAAGTTAATTTTATATATTTTTATTATTTGTGTCATGCTTTTTGGCACTGGCTTTTTCCTTTACAAAAATCATACCCTTACTTCATCTGAGAAAGGTATAATTATGGAGATTCCAGGCGAAACAGGGCTTCAGCCGACCGGCGAATCGGATATTAAAGAATCAGGCAGTTCATCAGTTAAATTTAAAAATATTTTACAGAAGCAAACAGTAATAGATTTAAATTTATTATTTGATCCTAAATTTAAAGAGTTAAGAGAAAATTATAGCCCGACGGGTGATTTTAAAGCTGGTAAAAAAAATCCCTTTGCGCCTTAGGAGTAAATTTATCGTAAGGAGTTTTAATATTTATTATTTTTTATAGTTAATATTACAAAAAGATGTTTTTTTTGCTAATAACCACCGTATAGCCACCGCCGTTGGAGAGGCAAGCCCTACAATACGGCGGGCAGGCGGGACTGCATTAGTTTTATATTAAAAAATTTTAGTATAGTTTGGCAACACGTCTTATTATTTGGTATACGTTTACGCCTAACTTGTAAAATATGACTAAACAAGAAGAATTAATAAAATTACTATTAACTGAGAAATTAGTTACTGAAGATCAATTAACTGAGTTTAAAAAAAGCGGCCAAATAAGCGATAAGCTTGAAGATTTTTTAGTTCAAGGAAAGATGATTGACCGGGAAGATTTAATTAAAGCCAAAGCCAAGGTTTATAACATGTCTTATAAAAGTCTTTTAGAGGAAAAGATAGCTGAAGATATTTTAAATTTAATTTCTATAGAAGCGGCGGCTAATTATCGGGTAATCTTTTTTTCTAAGAAAGGGAATAAAATTAAGGTCGGTATTACTGACCCGAACAACTATAAGGCGATTGAAGCGGTTAATTTTTTAGCTAAAGAAGAGGGATTTCAGCCTGAGTATTATTTAATTTCTGATTTAAGCTTTAATAAAGCCTTTAAACAATACAAAGATTTTAAAAAAGAAATAGGAGCGGCTTTAAAAACTAGAGCAGAGGAAGAGGAGAAAGAATTATCTGAAAAAAAGGTCGTAAAAAAAAAGGAAGATGGTATAGAAGGAGTTATGAAGAGCGCGCCGGTTGCGAAGATTGTTTCGGTTATTATTAGACATGCGGTTGAAGGCATGGCTAGTGATATTCACATTGAGCCGGCCCAAAAAGAAAGCCGGGTTCGCTATCGTATTGACGGAGTTTTACATACTTCTTTAGTTTTGCCGAAGAGTATTCACGACGCTATCGTCGCTAGAATAAAGGTGTTAGCTAACTTAAAGTTAGATGAAACTCGAATACCTCAAGACGGCCGTATAAGGCTTAGTATTAATGACAGGAAAGTAGATTTTAGAATTTCTATTCTGCCCTTAATCGGTGGAGAGAAAGTTGTTATGAGAATTTTAGATACTACCAAGGGAGCACCTACTCTTGAGGAGCTAGGCTATGGTGGACGAGCGTTAAGAGTTATTAAAGAAAATATTAAAAAAACCAATGGTATGTTTCTAGTTACCGGGCCGACTGGTTCAGGTAAGTCCACCACTTTATTCTCTGTTTTAAATTTGCTTAATAAAGAGGGAGTTAATATTTCCACTTTAGAAGATCCGGTTGAATATTTTATAAAGGGAGTTAATCAGGCGCAAATTAAGCCGGAAATTGATTTTACCTTTGCTTCTGGTTTGCGCTCTTTTTTGCGTCAAGATCCTGATATTATTATGGTGGGTGAAATTAGAGATAACGAGACGGCTGAATTAGCTATTCACGCCTCCCTAACCGGTCATTTTGTTTTATCAACTTTGCATACTAATAGCGCGGTCGGTACTGTACCACGCCTATTAGACATGGAAGTAGAACCGTTTTTATTAGGTTCAACCTTAAACGTAATTATCGCTCAGAGGTTAGCTAGGAAAGTTTGCTCCCATTGCAAACAGGAATATAAGCTGCCGGCTGACGTTCTGGCTGAAATAGAGAAAGAATTAGAAGGAATGCCGGAAAAAACATTAAATGAAAGCATAAAAGGTTTTAAGAGTATTAAAGAGACTACTGTATATAAAGGTGTTGGTTGCCCCCGTTGCGGGAATTCCGGTTATAGCGGTCGGGTTGCTGTGGTTGAAGTTTTTGATATTAATGATAAAATAAAAGATATAATTATAGATAAAAATAAAAATTTACATATGGAAGATGTAAAGGATAGCCAGGATTTTATCAATATGAAACAGGATGGTATCATAAAAGTTTTGCGCGGGGAAACAACCATGGAGGAAGTTTTGAGAGTAACTAGAGATTAAATAATTAAAATTTGAGATTTTTAAGATTATTAGCCCTAAAGGACTCGGAATTAAGACTTTTTAAAAGAAGTTCATTTTAATGAGTCTAATAATCCGATTAATCTTTATTCTCATAATCATTTTAATATGGCTAATGACAAAAAGATAAAAATTTTATTAATAGAGGATGATCCCTTTTTGTTAAGCATGTATAATACCAAGTTTGAACTAGAGAATTTTTTAGTAATTACGGCTGATGACGGAGAGCAGGGTTTAAAATTGGCTTTAAAAGAAAAGCCCGATGTTATTCTTTTAGACATATTACTGCCTAAAAAGGATGGTTTTGAGGTCCTAGAAGAGCTAAAAGCCGATAAGAATATGAAAGATATTCCGGTTATTTTGTTAACTAATTTAAGCCAAAAGAGCGAAGTGGAGAGAGGGTTATCTTTGGGCGCGGTTGATTATCTTATTAAAGCCCATTTTATGCCCTCAGAAATAGTAACTAAAATAAAAAATATTGTTAACAAGTAAAGGGTAAGTAAAAAATTTACTTATCCGCCAGTGCCAGGGCTATGGCAGACGAGTAAAGCTATAAAGCTGAAAGTTTTAATTTTATAAATTTTTGACTTTATAACTTTTGACTTTATAATTTTAATATGGAAGTACCATCAATTTTTTTAAATAGAATATTATCAGAAACCGCTAAACAGGGGGCGTCTAGCCTGCATTTATCTGTAGGTAGTGTGCCAATGATGCGAATAGGTGGTAATTTAATTTCAGTAAACCAGGCAGAGATTTTATCTTTAGAAATTTTAAAAAAGATTATTGACTCTATACTTAATGAAGATGAACAAAAACAGTTGGTTGAGGATAAAGAATTTATAGTAGTGAAGACCTTTGCTGATAATTTTCGTTTTCGGACTAATCTTTTTTATCAAAAAAACCTACCATCTTTATCTTTCTATTATATTCCAGCTGAAATTAAAAGTTTAGATAACTTAAAAATATTTGCTTCTTTAAAAGAAATTATTAATTTAGATTCAGGTTTAATAATTATAGCCGGCGCTAATGGTTCAGGCAAGACTTCAACCGCAGCCTCTTTTATAGAAGAAGTTAATAAGACCGCTAAAAAGTATATTATTACCTTAGAAGATCCAATTGAGTATTTATTTATTAATAAAAAGAGTATTGTTGAACAGCAGCAAGTCGGGCAAGACATTAAAACATACGCTGACGGCTTAAAACATTGTTTGGAGGAAGACGCTGATTTAGTTTATATTGATGAGGTAAAAAAAGATTTTTCTTCTGTTTGGCCGCTTATTTTAGAGCTGGCGTCTGGTAATTGTTTAGTAATTTTAGAGATAAATGCGGCTAATTCAGTCAGAGTAATAGAAAAAATTTTGGATGCCGGCAGCCAAAATGTTTCTTCAGAATCAGCCCGTTTTAGCTTAGCCGATGCCCTAGTGGGTATAATTTCTCAAAGGTTAATCCCTGGACGCAACGGTGGCCAGGCTTTAGCGGCGGAAATTGTAATTGCTAATTCAGCGGTTAAATCTTTAATTAGAGAAGGAAAAATTTATCAATTAGAGAGCATCATCCAAACTTCCCGTGGAGAGGGCATGGTTAGTCTAAAAAAATCCATTGATAATTTATTAAGGGAAAATATAATTTCGCAAGAAGAAGTCAATAGATTAAATTTAGATAATTAGATTTGAGTAAAAAATTAATTATACACTTAAATTTACCAAAATCATGGCAATTTTTAAATACAAAGCTTTAGATATAAATAAAAGAAAGAGTGAGGGGTTAATTGAAGCTGTTAATGAAAACGCGGTGGCAGAAATTTTAAAAGATAAGGGTCTGTCTATTATTTCCCTCAAGAAGAAAGCTGAATGGCAAAAAAAGTTTAATGTTTTAGCTCTTCTCAACAGGGTTAAGCTAAAGGATTTAGTAGTTTTTTCTCGCCAATTTTCAGTTATGATTTCAGCTAATGTAGCTTTGGTCCAGTCATTAAGAATTTTAGTAGATCAGACAGAAAATCTTACTTTAAAGATGGTTATTTCTGAAATAGTTGATGAAGTGGATAGCGGTTTGCGTTTGTCAGACGCTTTAGCTAAACGGCCGAAAATTTTCTCTAATTTCTATATTAATGTTATTAGATCCGGCGAAACTTCTGGAAAATTAGATGAAATTTTGAATTATCTGGCTGATGAAATGGAAAAAGACTATGACATGATGAGTAAGATTAAGGGCGCTATGATTTATCCGGTTTTTGTGCTTTCTGGCTTAGGCGTTGTCGGTATTGTAATGATGATTTTTGTTGTGCCGAAACTTACCGGTATTTTAGCTGAAACCGGTGCTGAATTGCCATTTGCAACAAAACTACTAATCGGCACTTCGAGTATTTTAGCTAGTTATTGGTGGCTGTTATTAATAATTTTAGGAGCGATTATTATTGGTTTTAGATTTTATATTAAAACTCCGGCTGGCAAAAAACAGTTTGATTTTTTACTTTTAAAAGCGCCAATTTTTGGGAAACTATTGCAACGCATTTATTTAGTTCGCTTTACCCGTTCAATGAATACTTTAATCATTGGCGGAGTAACGATCACCAAGAGTTTAAAAATAGTGGCTGAGGTTGTCGGCAATGAAACTTATAAAAAATTGATTAGGGAGACTCTTAAGGAGGTGGAAGACGGCAACTCTATTTCCAGTGTCTTTGTTAATAGCAATGAAATACCAAAGATGGTTTCGCAGATGATGAGTATTGGCGAGAAAACCGGTAAATTAGATATTATTTTATCCAGAATTACTGATTTTTACGCTCGGGAAATTAAAAACGTCGTAGCTAACTTAATGACTTTAATGGAGCCGTTAATTATGGTGATAATGGGCGTGGCGGTGGGTTTAATGGTAGCAGCGATTATTTTACCGATGTATAATATGGCGAGCCAGTTTTAAATATCACTGGGATGTTGTTAATATATTAATGTTTGACAATTTTTTAATTTTTATTGTTAAAAAAGGTATTTTATGGTATTATGTGGATAAGTGGTTCTAAAGCATTTTTAGCTTTATAACTTTTGAGTTTTACTCACTAGTTTATAGATGTAAAAATATAAATAATAAATTAAATTCTCTTTTAGTGGTTTGTTTAATTCCTAGGATTAAGTTAGCGACTACGGAGATTAAAGAGAGGAGGTGAAATATGAAAAAACAAAAAGGTTTTACTTTAATTGAATTGTTGGTAGTTATTGCTATTATTGGTTTATTATCAACTTTAGCCGTAGTAGCTTTAAATAATGCTCGTGAAAAAGCGAGAGACGCGCGTCGCGTTAGTGATGTTAAGCAGATTCAAACCGCTTTAGAATTGTTTTATAATGATGAGAATGGCTACCCTGACGGTGCTACTGCTGGAGAGACAGTTGCCGCAGGTACTGCTATAATTGGTACGGTTAGCACGGTTACTTATATGTCGTCTGTTCCGACTAATCCTTTACCAGGCGGGATTACTTATGTTTATGCCATGCAAAGTTCTGGCGCAAGTTATACTATTGGTTATAGTCTAGAAGGTCCAACCGGCGGTTTAATTGCCGGAGCGCATACGGCTACTCCAGCCGGAATTGATGATTAATCAGCAAAAGTTATTTTAAATAAAAATTCGTTTCAGTTTTAAGCTGGAACGAATTTTTATTTAGGGATTTACACCTCACCCTGTCGTCCTGTCATTCGCGAATGACGGGACTCCTTTCCTCTCCTAGTCAGCTTGCCTACTCGCTAAAGCTATGGCGAAGCGGGTCGGCAGACAGGGAGAGGGAGATATTTTTCAAGCGGGCGGGCAGTCGCTTTATAGCGTTAATTCTATTTTTAAGATATAATTTAATAGGTAACGGATAATAAACGCTTATTAAATCTTTAGCATGCGGGAAATAAGGGGTAAAAAAATATTAGATATTTTAATTAAGTTTTGCTATTTAGCGATTGTTTTTTTAATACCAATTTATTTTTCTATTTTTTTAATTGGCAATAATGCTTTTGATTTAAATAAGATAATTTTATTTAAAATTTTAACTTTAGGCCTTCTTTTTTTTACTTTAATAAAAATATTTTTTTACCAGCCGGCTAAAATTTGTGGGCGAATTACTTTATTAAGCAAACAGCTATTAATACCTTTAATTTTTTTACTTGTTTTATTTTTAACTAGTTTATTTTCTAAAATTTTTTATTTTAGCTTATTTGGTCTTTATGATCGCCAACAAGGGCTAATAAGTTATTTTTTCTATGTCTTGTTTTTTCTTCTCTTAATTCTCAATATAGAGAATTTTAGACAGGTAAAAAGAATTATTATTACTGCTTCTTTAGCTTCTTTTGTAGTTAGCTTTTACGCCTTGATACAAATAGCTGGCTTTGATTTTATTAATTGGAACGAACCGGTTTTATTAACCGGCCGAGTGGCTTCTACCTTGGGCCAGCCTAATTTTTTAGCCTCTTATTTATTATTAGTTTTGCCTTTAATCGCTTATTTAATTTTTAGTAGCCATAAATTATTAATTAGGTTTATTTGGCTCCTGGGTTTTATTTTTGGGTTGTTAGCCTTATTTTTTACTTATAGCCGGGCTGGTTGGCTAGGTTTAATTTTGGGCGCGATAATTACGGCGATAATCTTTTGGCTAACAACTGATAAAAAATTAAATCATAAGCATTTAAAGTTGGCCTGGTTAGTCTTGATAGTCGTTGTTTTGCTTATTACTGCTGGGTTTTTTAAAAGTGATTTTTTACAAACTAGGCTTAAGAGTGCGGTTGACCTTAAGGGTGGTAGTATAGCGGCCAGGCTTGATTTTTATGAGGCTTCATGCCAAGCGATTAAAAGAAGACCTTGGTTTGGCTATGGCTTAGACGCGCAAGGAGAAATTTTTGCTAAAGCTTATCAAAAAGATTGGGCTATTTATACCCAGGTAAATGTTTATCCTAACCGGGCGCATAATTTAATTTTAGATACCTTATTAACCAGCGGAATATTCGGATTAATTTCTTATTTAGCCCTGCTTTATTTGTTTTTTAAATTAATTATTAATAATATTAAAAATAGCCGGCAGGTGTTGTTTTCTTTGGCTGTTTTATGGGGTATTACTGGCTATTTAATTTCTTTAATGTTTGGTTTTGCTATTGTGGCTACTAATGTTTATTTTTGGTTATTATTAGGAATAATTATTTTAATTAATAGTGAATTTAGAGAAAATAAAGTTAAGGTGATAACTTTAGGAAAATTTTGGTATAAGGCGGTTTTAGTTTTATGCTTAGTTATTATTGGGGCAGGTATTTTTTATCAGATTAATAAGAATATAAAAGTTTTAATTGCGGATTATTATTTTAGGCAATTTCAGCAAGCATATTACAGTAATGAATATTTTTACGGCCTAAAAATGTATAAAGAAATTATTAAATTAAATATTAGAGACGATTATTATAAAAAATTCATAGCAATTAAGCTGGCTTATTGGTTTGATAATATTGATAGTTTACCTCAAAAACAGCCGGCTGAAGAAATTTTACAGGAAATTTTAGCTGATATTAAAGATGACAATACTATGTTTGGCTTATTAGCTAAAGCTAAAATATATACGGCTTTATCTGATTATGATTTAGCTAAAGAAACTTTTTTAGAATTAATTAAACGAAGCCCATTTTTTCCCTTAAATTACCGTGAATTAGCGATTGTTTATACTAAAGAGGGTAAAATCGCCAAAGCCCAGGAAGTGTATAATAAGGCCCTAGATAGTTTACCTGATATTAACGATCCTTATATGAATAATATACATAGAGGGGAAATTCAAGCAGAGAAATATATAATATTTAAGAATTTGGCTGAATTATATTTTAAGCAGAATAATTTCGATAAGGCAGAAAGTTATTGGAATTTAGCCTATCAACAACAACGTCAAGATATTTTAATTTTTAAAAAAATCGCTGATTTGTATTATTTGCGTGGTGATTTAGATAAGGCGATATGGTATAATAAACGGGGATATATTAGAAATCCGCAAGATTATATCTGGCCGTTTGCAATTTCCTTACTTTACGAAGAGCAGGGCAATTGGCTAAAAGCCCAAGAATATAAATTTAAAGCGACGGAATTAATAAAATGATATTATGGATAAAAAAGGACCGGAATTTAAAGAAATTTCCAATTTAGATAAAATATTTTGGCGGTTAAAAGTATTGGTTTTTGAATCTTTAGGAAAAAATTGGGGCGCGATTAAGCTTTCCTTATCGTCAGCCGCTCAGCGAAGAAATCGTCAGAATTTTATGGATATTTTGCAGGATAATAAAGTTATTAATCTTGAGCGGGATAATAATTTTTTTACAGCCGGCAAATTAAAATTTTATTTTAGTCCCAAGGATAAAGTTGGCGATTTTATTGTTGATTTTATTTCAATTTGGGGGAATGATATAAGTTTTATTAGAAAAAATTTTATTAAGAGTAGCGCTTATTATTTTGAGGGTCCATATGAAAATAAGCATGTTTTTTTAGAATCAGGCGATCAGGTAATAGACGCCGGAGCCAATCTCGGCTTATTTGCTATTTTAGCCAGCCGGAAAGTCGGAGAGAACGGGCGAATATTTGCTTTTGAGCCTATAAGAGAAACAAAAGAGTTGCTATTAAAAAATATTAGATATAATAAAAAGCAAAATATAAAATTAATTCCCCAGGCGCTAGGAGAAGATAATTTTTGGTCTAATTTTGCTATATTTGATAGTTTAGGAGATAGTTCGGGTTATTTTAAACAAGCCTCTAAGCAAGAGAAAGTTGAGCAGATTAGTTTAGATAGTTTTGTCCAGAAAAATGAGGTGAAGAGAGTGAATTTTATAAAAGCTGATATAGAAGGTATGGAGAGAGACCTGTTAAGGGGGGCGGAAAGAACTATAAAAAAGTTTAAGCCAAAGATTGCTATTTGTTTATATCATCGTCCTGATGATCCTAGGGTTTTAGAGAATATTATAAAAGGTTTTGTACCTGATTATAAAATACAAAAAACTAGAGCAAAGTTGTTTGCTTGGGTTTAAGAGTGCTATATGAAAATTGCTATAGATTGTCACACACTAGAAATTGAGAATTGGGCCGGTAAGGAGCAATATTTGAATTCTATTATTCAGGAGTTAAGAAAGAAAGATAAGAGTAACAAATATTTTTTGTATTTTCGGAATTCGGTTTTTTCTAAAGAATATTTTTTTGGAAAATGGAAGGTGAGATGTTTTAATTTACCAACACCTCTCTGGCAAATTTTTGTTTTGGCTGATATGATTTTTAAAGGGATAGATATTGTTTTTTGCCCTTGCGCTTATCTGTTGCCGGCCTTAAATATTTTTAAAAAACAAATAATTGTTATATATGATTTGACAACTTTTTTACCAGAGACAAGGGAGACTCATAAATTAATGACACGTTTTAAGGAAAAGATGTTTTTAAAATTAGCGGCTTTTAATTCAAAAAAAATTATTGCTATTTCAAATAACACCAAGAGGGATATAATAAATTTACTTGTAGCTAAAGAAGAGAAAATTAAGGTTATTTATCCTGGAGCGAATAAAAAACATAAAGTTATTGATTTGTTTGACGCTAAACAAGAGATAATTAAAAAAAGATATGATTTACCTTCAAATTTTATACTTTCTTTGGGTACGCTTGAACCGAGAAAAAATATTGTTAGGTTAATTGAATCTTACCGAGATTTAATTAATTCCGGGTTAACTAAGTATAAGTTAATTATTGTTGGTAAAAAGGGCTGGTATTATGAAGAGATTTTTAATAAAGTTAAAGAATATAGTTTAGAAAAAGATGTTATATTTACCGGGTATATTCCGGACGAAGATATTCCCGCTTTATATAACTTAGCTACTTGTTTTATTTATTTGTCGCTGTATGAAGGTTTTGGTTTGCCGCCGCTTGAGGCTATGTCTTGCGGATGCCCGGTTATTACTTCTAATATTTCTTCTTTGCCAGAAGTAGTCGGCGAAGCAGCTATTTTAGTTAATCCACGGAATGTGCATGAAATAACTAGTGCTTTGCAGCAGATGCTTTTAAATAGTTCGGTCAGGGAAGATATTAGACAAGAGGGCTGGCAACAGGCGAAAAAATTTACTTGGGATAAAGCCGTAGATCAGATGTTGGATTTATTTACAAAAATTAACCTAAAAAATAATTAAAATCTTATGTTTTATTTAACGTTATTTTTTATATTTATTTTTGGCTTAATAATCGGTTCTTTTTTGAACTGTTTAGTTTGGCGATTGCATACTGGAGAAGGAATGATGAATCGCTCTTATTGTCCGAAATGTAAGCAGCAAATTGCTTGGTATGATAATATCCCGGTTTTATCTTTTGTTTTGTTAGGCGGAAAATGCCGTCATTGCCGGCAGAAAATATCCTGGCAGTATCCGGTTGTGGAATTAGCCACAGGAATATTTTTTCTAATAACTGCAATTTGTAATAATTTTGTTTATTTAGACCTAATTGCAAATTACAAATTACTAATTATTATATTGCGTGATTGGTTTATAATATCAGTGATGATAATTATTTTTATCTATGATTTGCGCTGGTATTTAATTTTAGACATAGTGACTTTGCCGGCTATGCTAGTAGTTTTAATTTTAAATTTATTTTTAGGATTTGGCTGGTTGAGCTTATTGCTGGCTGGCGCACTCGGCGGCGGATTTTTTCTTTTACAATTCGCGGTTTCGCAAGGAAAATGGATTGGTGGGGGAGATATTCGCCTAGGGCTCTTGATGGGTTTTGCTTTGGGCCGAATTGATTATTTAATTACGGCTATGATGTTGGCTTATTTTATGGGTTCAATTATAGGAATTAGTTTAATTATGGCTAAAAAGAAGCAATGGGGTTCAAAATTGCCTTTCGGCGTTTTTTTATCTTTAGCCACTATTATAACTATGTTTGTAGGCGAAAAGATTATTAATTGGTATTTTGGCTTGTTTTAGGTTGGCAAGAGCTTTGTTTTCTAGTATAATGATAATATAGTTTAAATTAATTCGGATTGTAATAATATGAAAGATAATATTATTGCTGGTTTAGATATTGGTTCAACTGAGGTAAGAATGGTGGTGGGGCAAAAAGTTGATGAGGGAGATGGAGCCAAACTGCAGATTATTGGCGCCGTATCAGTGCCAGCTGAGGGGATTTCTAAAGGTATAGTTAATAGCATAGAAGACGCTACTTCTTCTGTTTCGGCCTGCTTAGAAAAGGTAGAAAGATTAGTTGGCGTGCCGATTACTAGGGTTTGGGTTAGTTTAAATGATCCTTATATAAAATGCCAGCGTAGCCGGGGAGTAGTAGCGGTTGGCAAGAGCGACGGAGAAATTGTTGAGGACGATATTGAACGGGCAATTGAAGCAGCTCGGGCTTTATCAGTACCGCCTAATTATGAAATTTTGCATGTTATCCCGGTTAAATTTACGGTTGATAATCAGGAAGATATAAAAGATCCGATTGGCATGAACGGTATTCGTTTAGAAGTAGAAACTTTGATTATTCAGGGCTTGTCTTCGCAGATAAAAAATTTAACTAAGGCGATTTATCGAACCGGCTTTGATATTGAGGATTTGGTTTTATCTCCTCTAGCTGCGGCCGAAGCAGTTATTAGCAATAAGCAGAAAGAATTAGGAGTGGCTTTAGTTAATATCGGCGCAGCGACTACTAGTTTAGCAGTTTATGAAGAAGGCGAGTTATTGCATACAGCGGTATTGCCTATTGGTTCGGAGCATATTACTTCGGACGTGGCGATTGGACTGCGTTGCCCGATTAATTTAGCGGAACGGATTAAATTAGAATATGGTAGCGCCCGGCCGGATAAATTTTCAAAAAAAGATGAAATTGATATTAGTGATTTAGTGGCCGAGGAAGAAGCGGATAAAGAAATAAAAAACGTGTC
>Ga0075122_10000481_pt1 | contig 31474 bp, 33 predicted proteins | sample AntAceMetag02UKB_FD_69790 | JGI IMG/M metagenome (GOLD analysis project Ga0075122, IMG submission 69790) | Saline lake microbial communities from Ace Lake, Antarctica - Antarctic Ace Lake Metagenome 02UKB | ecosystem: Environmental > Aquatic > Non-marine Saline and Alkaline > Saline | place...
CCTTGCAGTCCGCCATAAAGCCCATTTGCGAATAGCGAGGGGCTAACTCGCTGACCTGCCTACAATATAACGACCCTGGAAGGCTTTATAAGATTAACTAATCAGACAGTTTATAATCTCGAAATACCTAAATAAACCATGACAAAAAGAGGATTAGCAATAGCACTTTCGGGCGGCAGCGTCAGAGGATTAGCGCATATCGGATTTTTAGAAGTCTTAGAAGAAAATAATGTTAAGGTAGACTACATCGTGGGAACAAGTATGGGGGCCCTTGTTGGGGGGATATATGCTGCAGGAAAATTAAAGGAATTAAAAGAGAAAATTCTCAAACTTTCAAAAAACCGAATCCTTTCACTACTTTTATCAAATCAAATCAAGAAGGGAAACACGAACACAAAAGAGATAGCGAAATTTATCGAGCCATTAATAAAAGGAAGACAAATGAAAACATTAAATCCTCCATTTACTGCAATCGCAACAAACCTAAAAACAGGCCAGGAAGTCTATCTTGAAGAAGGGTCTCTTCTAAAAAATATAAGTGCTAGCATTTCAATTCCAGGGGTTTTTCAACCAGTGAAAATAAAAAATATGTTACTTGTCGACGGAGGAGTAATAGATCCCCTTCCAGAAGAATACGCAAAAAAGAAAGCTAAAAAAATAATCGCAGTAAATGCCATGCCTACAAAAATAAATTATAAAAAGGGTGGGGACACTTTAGACATCTTGTCGGAAACGATGGGAATTATGACAAACAAACTAATTGGTCTTGGAAAAAAGAAAAGTGATAAAAGGTTATTCGTCCAAATAAGGACTCGAGGCATAGAGTCTTTCGATTTCAAAAGCGCATCAAAGGTGATAAAACTTGGAAGAAAAGCCGCAAAAAAACATCTCAAAAAAATAATAAAGTTATCTAATTCCTAATCAAGAAAGCTTTATAAGACGGACATTCTAAGAAAAACTATGCCCACATCGCATAGTGGTTATTGCACCGGGTTGCTAACTCGGGCCCTTCGGGGCGCGCAGGTTCGACTCCTGCTGTGGGCGTATACACTAATTTTATAAAGTCTGGAGTTGTATATTTATTATGGTGATTCAAAAGAGGGCACAGTTTTTTTTACTTGCTGCAGTTGTTATTTCTGCGGTGGTAATTAGTTTGGGATTTGTCGCGAATAAAGCGACTACGAATAGGGAGCCTGGAAGTTTTTATGATTTTAGTTATGAGGTTCAAAGAGAAACTGGGGCTGTGATTGATTATGAAATTTATACTATTAGTGAGGGAGAGTTAGAGGACTTTGTTGATTTGCTTGCTGAGGACATAAGTGATAGGGATCCGGATTCTAATTTTATTTTTATTTATGGAAATAATACTGGAATGACTCTTAAGAATTATGGTTCTGATAGTGTTGATATAGGTGATGAGGTAGTGGCGGGAAGTGGTTCTACTGCGATTAGTAGTATTTGTCTACCTGGAGGTTCTTGTCTAGATGTTGGTACTGATGCTGGGGATTTTAATTCGGATACTGGTGAAGCGACTTGGAATGAAACAGATTTAGAAGGTATGGGGGAGATTACGGTTACTATTGGGGATAATGATTATGAATTTCCCTTTTCTGAACATAAGCAAGTTATTTTTATAATACAAAAGGAGACTGAAGATGAGAACTTTATCAGCGTTGAATAGAGATAAGCGGGCAGTTAGCCTTATTGTTTCGTATGTTCTTTTGATTACTATAACTCTTAGTTTATCTGTGTTGGTTTATAATTGGTTGAAATTTTATGTTAGTGATGAAGATATTCCTGAGTGTTCGAGTAATGTAAATATTGTTATCCAAAAGATTAATTGTGTTCCAAGTTATGTGAGTCCAGGGGAAGAAACGATTCCTGGAAATCTACAGATTATTTTGAAGAATAAAGGGTTGTTTAATGTGAGTGGATTTAATATCAGGGTCAATGATAGGGAGGACGCTGAGTTTGGATTTTATACTCTCGAGGAAGGGGGTGTACCTATGGCTCCTGGAGAGGAGTTTCCGAGTGATGGAAGTTATATGGTCTATAATTTTCGTGATGTTATTGATTATAATTTAACAAAGGTGACTATTGTTGAGGTTCAGCCGTTTATTATTGAGGATGATAAGATTGTTTGTAAGTCATATGCTGTGCAGTCAGTCGATTGTTGATTTCATTAAGTTTATAAATTAGAGTGGCTGTTTATAATGATGAGAGAGGTGAAGTTTAAAGGTAAGAAGGGGTTGTCTCCGGTTATTGCGACGGTACTTTTGGTTATGTTGGTTATGCTTTTGGCTGCGATTATTTTTCTTTGGGCACGAGGATTTATCGGTGAACAGATTGAAAAGTTTGGAAGACCTGTAGAGGATCAATGTAAGTTGATTGATTTTGAAGTCGCTGTGGTTGGAGGCGTTGGATCGCAACATGCTTTAGAGGTTATTAATCGTGGGAATATAGATATTTATCGATTGGAAATTAAGAAAACGTTGGGGGGGAATTCAGAGGTGAGTAAATTTAAGTTTAATATTCCTGCGGGACAGCCGAAGAAAGGTGATGCTTTTTTGATGATGAGTGATGGAGGTAAGACCCCTGAAAGTATTACTGTTTATCCGGCATTGGTTGGAAATGTCCGAGGGCAAGATTCAAATAAGGTGTTTACGTGTGTTGAACTAGGACAGAAGATTCCAATTGCCGATTTGATCTAATCAAATCGGGCTCATAATTTAATTTATCCTACGGGAAAATTGAAATGATAGTGAAAGGAGGTTAAAAATAAATGAATAATAAAAAAGGTATTTCAGCGATTGTTGCTACAGTTTTGATTATCTTAATTACCGTTGCGGCAGTTACGATTATTTGGGCTGCTATCATTCCTATGATTCAGAACAATATACAGGGTTCTCAAGAGTGTTTCGATGCTTCTGCTGCTTTATCAGTTACAACTGATTTTAGTTGTGTAGCTCATACTGTTGGTGTTTGTAGTGTTCCTACTGGAAATTGTGGTGATAACGAAACTATCTGTGAAGCTACAGGTTGTGGTGGTACTTGGACTGGTGCTAAAGGTACTGTTGATGTTCAGGTTCACCGGAGTACAGGAGATTTTACTCTTACAGGTGTAGAGATTATCATTGGTGCTGCAGGTAATACTGAATCCGAGATATTTCCAATTAATGCAACATATCAGTTAGATGTAAATGGAGATAAGGTATACACCGTTTCGTATGACGGAGCGAAAGTTACTGAGGCTGGTGTAGCTGCGATTGTGCAGGCAGGTAATACTGAGAAGGCATGTGACAAGAGTGGAATGGTTCAGATTCCTGATTGTGTTGCTTAGTAAACATAAATTGTTTTTATTTTATTTTTAATTTTGGCTCCTTCGGGAGCCTTCTAGATTTTTATTTTCTCGAGAAAAGTATATAAACTATCTTCTTGTTTTAATTTTATGAGGTGCGTTATTAAAAAGAAAGGGCAGGTTTGGATTGAGACTGTTATTTATACATTGATTGGTCTTACAATTATAGGTCTTGTTTTGGCAGTTGCTTTGCCGAAGATTAATGAAAAGAAGGACGAGGTGATGATTGGTCAGGCGATTCAGGCGATGGGGAGCATCGATGATAAGGTTTATGAAGTTCAGAGGGCGTTAGGAAATCGTCGAACGGTCAATTTGGAGATTGGGAAAGGAAGGGTAATTATCGATATGGATGAGGATTCTATTTCTTGGGTTATGGATTCTGATAAGAAGTATAGTGAGCCAGGTATTGAAGTTCCTATGGGGAGTTTGAATATATTAACTGAGGAGACTGATCCTTGGACTGTTACTCTTAAGATAAATTATGCAGTCGATATTCGGTTTGGTGAAACGACTGTTGGGACGAAGGAACTTGATTCTGCTCCGACACCGTACAAGTTGATGATTGAGAATGCTGGGAAGAGTGACGAAGGCAACCTGATTATCAAGTTGAGTATTTCTTAATCTTGTTGGCTTAACAAAGTTTAATAAATAGAGATTCTTTATTTTCATTATAGGTGTTATTATGATAAAAAAGAGGGTGATAAAATGACTGATGTAATAAATTTAAATCCGCAGGTTCCTTCGCTTCCGAAGTTTGACGATAAGACGAAAATTGATGTTCGTTATATGGTTATCGCGCCGTACGTTTCGATTCATGTTTATTATGATGCGAAGTTGGGCGAGGTTATTTACGATGTCGAGGAGCCGTTGCTTAATGACGAGAATAAGAAAAATCTTGAGAGGATTGAGGCGGCGATGAGGGAGATTGTTAATATCAATATGTTGACTGGGGAGAAAACTCAGGAAGGTCTTTTAGATTACATTGATAAGACTGCGCGTCTGATTATTTCTGAGTTGAGTTTGAAGGTGGGTGAAGATGATTTCCATAAAATTTTTTATTATCTCTATCGGGATTTTATTGGGCTGAATAGGATTGAGGCGATGATGCAGGATTATTTTATTGAGGATGTGGAGTGTAATGGGGTTGGTGAGCCAATTTATATTGTTCATAGGGCGTTTAGGAATATTAAGACTACTGTTCGGTATGAGGATATTAACGAGCTTTCGAGTTTTGTTGAGAAGTTGGCTCAGAAGACTGGGAAATATATTTCTTATGCGAATCCGATTCTTGATGGTAGTTTGCCTGATGGTTCAAGAGTCAATGCTACATATACTAAAGATATTAGTTCGAAGGGTCCGACGTTTACAATTCGTAAGTTTACTAAAACTCCTTGGACTCCGACGCAGCTTCTCGGTTTTCATGCACTTAGTCCAGAGATGCTTGCTTACTTTTGGGTTTGTTTACAGTATCAATCTAATCTTATGATTGTCGGTGGGACTGCTTCAGGAAAGACGACAATGTTGAATGCGCTGGCGTTCTTTATCCCTCAGGAGAATAGGGTTGTTTCGATCGAAGATACTCGTGAGTTGAATTTGCCTCGGGAGAATTGGTTGCCTTCTGTTGTCCGGTCTGGAATTTCTGGAGGGGGAGAAGGAAGTGCTGGTGAGGTTGATATGTTTAGTTTGCTTAGAGGGTCATTTCGACAGAATCCCGATTATGTGATTGTTGGTGAGGTGCGAGGTAAAGAAGCTTCAGTTCTGTTTCAAGGTATGGCTTCGGGTCACGCCTCGATCTCTACGATGCATGGTGATTCAGTAGATTCTATTATTCGTAGATTGGAAACTCCACCGATTAACCTTAGTCCTATGTTGGTTAATGGGTTGGATATAATGGCTATTATGACTCATGCAATTGTCGGAGGTCATGAGACTCGGCGGTTAAGGGAGATTGTGGAGGTTGTTAAGGTTGATCCAGATGGAACTGCTTTGACTAATACTCCTCTTAATTGGAATCCTGCAGACGATAAATTTTATTCTAAGAAAGATAGTAGGATTTTTGATAAGATTGCTTTGAAGTATGGTCTTAACCGAGAAGAGCTTCAGAAAGAATTTGAAACTCGAACTAAATTGCTTTACGCTTTCTTTCAGAAAAAGGTGCTTGGGTATGAGCAGGTTCAGAGGGTTATTAATGATTATAATAACAATCCTGAGGGGACCTTGAAAGCGTATGGTGTTACGCGGGTTTGAGATGGTGGATGTTGCTTTTGTTGGACAGTTAATTGATTCTATGGAGACTGCGGTTTTGCAATTGGATAAGGCGGTAACGGAAAAGAAGATTGATGAAGCGAATAAGCTTCGGACATTTATTTTTGATTTGCATATGCAAATTGAGGCTGCGATTGGGGGTGAGAAGAATGTTTGAAGATTTGAAAAAGAATATTGAGCAAGAGAAAAAAATTATGATGGATATGAATTCTATTGAGACGAGTATGGGGACGGATAAAGCGAATCGGGAATTTTATGTTTCGAGTCTTCAATCTCTTACACATCAACTTCAATTGTTGAATAAGGCAGTTCCTGATTTGTTAAAAGAATGGTCCCCACTTAAGAAGTTTGTCGAAGGGAATAAAGTTGGTGAGAAAAAAGCCACAAGTGTAGTCAAGAAAAGTATTTTTAAAAAGGGAAAGCCAGAGATTGTTAAGATGAGTTATGTTTCTCCTTCGACAAAGGAAAAAAAGTTTATTACGATTAGTAAGGATGATAGGAAAAAGTTTTTGGAAAAGTTGAGAATGTCTGAGGGAGGTTTTGCAGGGTTAAAGAAGGCAGAGAAGAAAAAAGCCACAGCAGTTACTATTCGTAAGCCCAGTATTTTTGCTAGATATTCTAATAAATATTTTTTGAAATATTCTGAAAAACTTGCCCCGCAATTTAATACTCTTGAAAAAGATTTGAAAAGATCAAATATGCCGTTTATGATAAAGACCTATTTGTCCATGGCCCTTTTTAGTTCGACGATAGCTTTTTTTATGGGGTTCTTGATTTATGGTTTGTTGCTTGTTGTGAGTCTTAGTTATTTTATTCATATCTGGATTCCTTTTTTTGCTGTTGGGGGGGTGATATTTGGGTTTTATACTTATCCTGCGAGCGAGGCTAGTTCGGTTAAAAAGAAGATTTCTCAGGAGTTGCCTTTTGTGACGATTCATATGGCAGCGATTGCGGGTTCGAATATTGAGCCTACGAAAATTTTTAGAATTATTGCAGCTTCGAAAGAATATCCTACTATTGGTACTGAGTTTAGAAAAATTGTTTCTCAGATTGAGATTTATGGTTATGATTTGGTTACTTCGTTGAAGAATGTTGCGGTAAGAACTTCAAGTAAGGAATTGAGTGAATTATTGTCAGGTCTTGCGACGAATATTAGTGGGGGTGGGGAGTTAAAGACTTATTTGGAAAAGAAGTCTGAGAACTTCTTAATGGATTATAAATTGGAGCGGCAGAAGTATGCTGACTTGGCTGGAACTTTTATGGATGTTTATATTTCTATTTTAATTGCGGCGCCGTTGGTTTTGATGATGTTGTTTATTGTTATGAATGTTGCAGGACTTGGGATGGGGGGTATGGGGATTACTACTCTTCTTTTCTTAAGTATTGCAGGTATTGCTGTTGCGAACGTTGTCTTTCTTGTAATATTAAATATTAAACAACCGGTGGTATAAAATGAAATTTGAAAAGATGCATTGGATGGGAATTGGGATTGGACTAGCGATTGCCTTATTTTCTCTTTTTATTTTCAAGGAAAAGGCGATGATTTATTTTATGCTTGTAATTTCCTTGATTGTGGGTTCTTTACCTTTTCTTATTAGTTTACTTTTTAGTCAAGGTAAGCAGAGGGAGAAAGAAGAAAAATTTCTTGCATTTACTCGGGATTTGGTAGAGAGTGTTAAGTCGGGTACTCCTATTAGTAAAAGTATAATTCAGTTGAGAATGAGAAATTATGGTGCTTTGACGCTCCACATTCAAAAGATGGCGAATCAGTTGGAGCTTGGGTTTACCCTAAATCAGGCTCTGAATAATTTTGCGAGGGATACAAAGAGTAAGGTTATCGCTCGGGCGGTAGGACTTATTTCCGAGGCTGAACGGGCTGGTGGAAAAATTGAATCTATTTTAGATTCAGTTTCTAAATCGGTTGATCAGATTGAAACTTTGAGGAAGGAGAGGAAGGCAGCGGTTTCGAATTTGGTTACTCAAGGTTATATGATTTTTATAGTGTTTATTATCATCATGCTTGTTTTGGAATTTAAGATTCTTCCTTTAGTTGCAGATTTGGGCAGTGGCGAAACGGGGAGTTTGGATGTTAAGATAAGTTCGATAACTCCAGAAGATTTTGCTATGCCTTTATTCGTTATGCTTTTGGTTCAGTCTACTTTTGCGGGGCTTGTTATTGGGAAGATAGCCGAGGGGAGCATTAAGAACGGGATTAAACATTCGTTTATACTTCTCGCGATAACCTTATTAGTGACAACTGGAGCCAGGGCATTTTTTGGAAGTCCTGTATAATTGGTTTCTGAGATAGTTATTTAAATGTAAAAATGATTCTATTAGTATGGTGAATAAGAGAGGAGCGTCACATTTTGAAATGGTAATTTCATTTGTCTTCTTTTTAGGTTTTGTGTTCTTTTTGTTTTTGTTTCTTAAGCCGTATGATACGACTGTTTTGTCTGGCTCGGTTGTGGCTTCCCTTTATGATACTTTTGAAGAGGAGGCACATACTAATTTGACGAGTCTTTTTTTAAAGGCGGAATATGAAGATGTTGAGGATGTCCCATGTTTTTATATTCTCCTCCCTGAGGACATATTTGCTTATGCGTTTACGGATAGCAGAGTTACTAATCTTGCGGGAACTTTAGTCGATTCGAATTTAAAAGAGGAGGTTATTGGTGATGGTAATCTCCAGATTGAGTCAGAGGAGGGTTATTTCAAGGTTGCTATTTCTCCAGAGTTTAATGAAGGAGATGATTTCCCTATGTGTGTCGAATTTACTGAACCCTATATTCTTGGAAGTAAACTTGAGCGGCGAGTTATTTCTTATAGTGCTCTCCAGGAAATGAAGGAAAGGTATAATGCGGACTATGAGAATTTGAAGGTAGATTTGAAGGTGCCAGATGCTTTTGAGTTCTTTATTGTTTCTGAGGAATTTCCTGAGATTGATATGAAAAACTTTGTTTCGGGCTCTGTAGATGTTATTACTTATGATTATGTTCTCGAGGTTTTGAAAGATAATGGAGAAATAAATAACACGAGGTTTACGTTAGGTGTATGGTAATTAAAATTTTGGAGAAAGGAGATTTTTGCTAATGGTAGGAAATAAACGAGGTTGGATTACTATTTTGGAAGCTACGATAGCAGTTATGTTGGTGAGTGGAGTTTTGGTTATTGTTTATGTTAAGCAGGGGGTGGATGATTCTCCTGTTCAGGATTACATTTTTAGTTTGCAGAAGCAAATTTTGTCGGATGTTTCTTCGAGGAGTGATTTGAGAACTTTAGTTTTGGAGGAAAATGAAACGGCACTTAATATTTTTGTGGGTTCAAAAATTCCGACGGCTTATAGATATTCATTGAAAGTTTGTAGGTTGGAGAGTCAGACGGATTTTTGTAAGCTTAATAGTACTGAGGCGCAAGAGACTCAGGAGAAGGATCTTTTTGCGGAAGAGATTATTGTTTCTTCAGAGTTAGATCCTGAAACTCCTGGAGAAAGTTACTATAACGCTACGAAGGTTAGGCTTTTTATTTGGGAGAATAGATAATTATTATAAAGGTCGCTTTCTTTTCTAATTCATGCCATTTGATGTAATTGTTGGAAGAAACGAGAGTGATAAGAAAGCTTTTGGGAAAAGGGGACTTGCCTATCTTGGGAAGACTTATGTGACAATGGGAAATTATACTTCTCTTTCGAATCCTATTTATATGGATGTTGTTCGGTCACATGTTGTTTTGATTTCTGGTAAGAGGGGTTCGGGTAAATCCTATACAATTGGTACGATGGCCGAGGCACTTTCTAATCTCGGTGTTGAGGAATCTGGGAATATTGCACCATTGATTTTTGATACGATGGGGATTTTCTGGACGATGAAATATAAAAATGAGAAGGATAGAGATTTGTTGGATGAATGGGGGTTGCAGTCGAAGAATATTCCTATGAAAGTTTTTGCGCCGTTTGGTTATTATCAGGAATACAAGGATAAGGGGATTGAAGTTGATGCGGAGTTTGCTCTTAAAATTAGTGAGCTTGAGCCTGCAGATTGGGTGACGCTTTTTGAGTTGACTTTCACGGATCCTATTGCTGTGACAGTTGAGTCTGTGATTAGCGAGCTGAGGGAAGCAAAGAAGAGTTTTAGTTTTGAAGAGATTTATGATTTGATTAATCGAGCTGAAAATGTTTCTCAGGAAACTAAGAATTCTGCGATGGCCTTGTTTGATGCGGCGAAGACTTGGAAAGTTTTTGATGAAAAGAAGGGGACGACAGTTCGAGAATTGATTACTGCTGGTGAGACGACGGTTATTGACTTGTCGATGTATGCTTCGCTGGGGGCTTTTAATGTTCGGGCTTTGATTATCGGGTTGGTTTCCAAGAAAATTTTTAATGAGCGAATGTCTTCGCGTAAGGATGAGGAGATTCAGGCGGTTCAGCATGGTGCTAATTATATGAGGTATCAGGTTGTTCGAGATATGCCTTTGGTTTGGATTTTTATTGATGAAGCTCATGAATTTTTGCCGAGAGAAGGTAAGACTCCAGCTACGGATGCATTGGTTCAATTATTAAGGGAAGGTCGACAGCCAGGAATTTCTATCGTTATGGCGACGCAGCAGCCAGGGAAGATCCATACTGATGCGATGACTCAATCTGACATTGTTCTTTCACATAGGGTTACTGCGAAGTTAGATGTTCAGGCCTTGAATGATATTACTCAGAGTTATTTGTATGAAAGTATTTCCGATAAACTTAATGCGTTACCTCATTTGAAAGGTTCGGCGATTATTTTGGATGATAATTCTGAGAGGATTTATCCTATGAGGGTTCGGCCGAGATTCACTTGGCATGGTGGTGAAGCTCCAACGGCTATTAAGAAGATTGATGATGAACTTTAATTTTTGATTTCTAACATTTATTTCTTGATGAAAAATTTCTTATGTGCAAAAGCACACTGCGAAAATTTTTCATACTACGAACTAAATTGCTATAAATAAAAAATTGTTTGCAGACTTTAGTATAATAATTCTTTTAAAGGGTTGAGAGGTAGAGTTTTATGGGATTACATGTTCAGGAAATGACGCGAAAGTATGTTAAGGATTCTTTGACTGGCGTGCTTGCTTCTAATGGTTATATTGCTCAGAATTATCGTGGTGATTTGGATACTGAAACCTTGGAAAATATAGATTCTCTTGGCGTCTATGAAGTGGCCTTTGATCTTGGGGATGAGCTCGATATGACTTTTTCTGATAAAGATCTCAAGAAGATGTTTGGTTCTTTTGAGATGAATGCGGAAACGATTATGAATGGAAATCGTAATAATGTTCGGGCTTCGGATGTTATAGATTATGTTTCTGAGAATTTTGTAGAACAACGAAATTTATAAATGGTTTTATTTTGGTATTCTCATGAGTTTTAAGGACTATGTTCAAGCAGAGGAAAGATTTAAGGAAAGTTTACTTCCCTGTAACAAGTCTGAGGTATTGGCTGAAGAAATTTATAAATTTATAAGGTCTTATTGTGAAGGGCCTGTGTCTACAGATAAAGTTGAAGATTTATTGAGGGGTCAGGGGTTTACAAGGATTCCAGATAAGATAATTAATCCTGTGGAAGGTTATGTTTCTTCCCTTGGTCGAAGAGATATTGGGATTGATATTTATAGGATTGAGCATACTATAAATCTACAGAATGCTACCCCCCCCTTAGAGTTTGGAGAACCTTTTGCAAGGATAAATATTTCTGCTCCAAATTACCTTGGTCAGAAGGATTTTGATTAAAATTCTATTTAACTTTGAAGATTGCTTGCCAACGATATGCGTAAGGTCCGATGTCTCCCGCTTTTCTAATTGAAATTTTCCCAATTTTCCCTTTTGTATCTCTTTTGATTTCTTTAAGAACTTCTTCTTTTGTTCCAAAGCCATGATAGAAGATTGTTGTCCCTTTTTTGGAAAGCTTAAGCGCGGTTTTTAGGAAAGTTTCTTTTAGATTTGGTCGAGGCATTAGGATGATGTCTTGTTTTTCTTTTATTTTTGTTGGAAGTTTTTTTGCATCGCCGTTTATTAGTTGGATATAGTCTTGGAGTTTGTTTAATTTTATGTTTCTCTCAGATTCTTTGTTTGCTTTTTTATTAAGTTCATTTGAAATTATTATCGCTTTCTTTTTTGCTTGTTTTAGTTTTTTTGCGATGACGATAGGATAAGGAGAAATTCCTGCGAACATAACAAGAATCTTTGAGTCTTTCTTCGAGAGTTTTGTTACTTGATCTGCAATAACTTTCCTTTCATTTGATAATCTTGGAGAGAAATAGGATTCGTCTACATTGAATTTGAAAGTGCATTCGTTTTCTTTATAAGTTGCTTCTTTAGTTTTAATGCCTGTGAGATGTTTTGTTTTCATTGTTCGAAGTTCTCCTGAAAAACCTGTAGTTTTTTCTAGGACTGTTTCGACTCCCTTGTGCTGTTTCAGGAATTTCATTGCCTTTAGTTTTTTTGTTAGCCAAAGAGTTCGCTTCGGGAATTTTAGAAGGGCGATGTTTCCGACTATGTCTTGAGGTATTTTTTTCATAATTATGTAATGAAAGCAAATATATAAAAAGGTTTGTGATTATATTTTATTGAGGTGAAAATGTTATCAGATATTCCTAAGAGTTTAGAGAAAGTTTCGGGTGTTGATTTAGATAAGGAGATACTTCGGGTGGGAATGATTGCGGAGCTTGATGCGATTTCTATATATGAGCAGATGGCTGCAATGACTGAAAATTCTGACATTAAAAAAGTTCTATTGGATATTGCTAAGGAGGAGAAAACTCATGCCGGAGAGTTTGAAGAATTATTAAAAAGATTGGATAAGGAATATTCTGGGGAACTTGAGGCAGGTAAAAAGGAAGTGGAGGAAATGACTAATGGTTAAAAAGAAAAAGGGTATAGCTGGTGCGAAGAATCTTTGGTTTCGTAAAAGGGTGGGGGCTGAAGTGAAAAAAGGTTCCTGGGGATTTATTCCAGTCAATTGGAAGGGGTGGTTGGCGCTTGCGGTTTTGATAATTATTAATGTTTTTGCTGCATTGTATCTTGAGTTAGATGTTTTAGAAGGAAGAAGATGGGCTAAGTTTGGAGTAGTGTTTTTACTTTCCCTTTTAGTATTTATTCTAATTTCAAAGAATAAGACACAAGGGGTCCGTGATGACATCTAGGGGACAAATTTGGAAGTGTAATGTTTGTGGTAATATTATTGAAGTTCTTCATGAGGGTGCTGATTCATTAGTTTGTTGTGGACAGCCGATGAATTTACAAGAAAGTAAGGCTGAAGAGGAAGGAAATGAAAAACATAAACCGATTATTGAGGCTGATGGTGGGGGGGTTGTTGTGAAGGTTGGAAGTGTTCCTCATCCGATGGAAGATAAGCATTATATTGAATGGATTGAAATTTCTACTGTGGAGGGGACTGCTAAGAAATTTTTAAAGCCGGGCGATGAGCCAGTTGCCAAGTTTCCTGTGAAAGTTGATATTTCTGAGGTTAAGGCCAGGGCTTATTGTAATGTGCATGGATTGTGGAAAAGTTAATATTATATAGGGTAAAATCTTGTTTTTTTGATGACTCATAGGTTTTTGGGGCACACTGCCGATGTCAAATTTCGGGCGGAAGGTTCGACGATCGAGGAGATGTATAGTTCTGCAGCTGACGCTTTGAATGAGACGATTAGAGGAGATATTAAGATTCTTGGACAGGAAGAAAAAAGTTTCGTTGTTGAAGGTCCTGATCAGGAAGTTTTACTTTACAATTTTCTTGAGGAGTTTTTGTTTATGTTAGATGCGAAGGAATTTTTGGTTTCAGAGATTAAATCTTTAATCGTTGGGAAGGATAAGATTAGCTGTGTTGTTTCAGGGGATAGCGCGGAGAATTATATTTTCACGAATGATGTCAAGGCTGTGACCTATAATGAGATGGTTATTGGCGAAGGGCATGGGAAATTTTTCTGTGAAGTTGTTTTGGATGTATAACTTCAATTAGTATTGAAGTTTTAACCAGATTTATAAATGAGATTTTCTTAGGGTAATTATGAATAAAAAAATTATTTTTGGAATAATTTTTCTTGCTTTAGTTGTCGCCTTAATTTTTATTTTTCCTAAGGGTCTTGTGCCTGCAAATGTTATTGCTGAAGAATTGGATGATAGCCAATCTACTTTGGAAGGAGTCAGCCAAGTCGTTGATGGAAATAATGAATTTGCTTTTGATTTGTATGATGAGTTAAAGAGCGAAGAGGGTAATATGTTTTTTTCACCATATAGTATTTCTACTGCTTTGGCGATGACCTATGAGGGTGCTAAAGGTGATACTGCTAAGCAGATGGAAGAAGTTTTACATTTTCCAGAAGAGGATATTTTAAGACAATCTAATTTTGCGAGAATTCAGAATATCTTGAATAAGAAAGATAAGGAATACAAGTTGCACACCGCGAATGCTTTGTGGTTGCAGAAGGATTATTCTTTTTTAGATAGTTACTTGGGTGTAACTGGAGATTATTATTATGCTGAACAAAATGAGCTTGATTATATGAATAAAAATAAAGAAGCTGTTGATACTATTAATGGTTGGGTAGAAGATGAAACTGAAGGCAAGATTAAAGATATTATCTCAGAATTAAGTACTGATACTAGGTTGGTTTTGACAAATGCGATTTATTTTAAAGGTGACTGGTTGAAGGAATTTGATAAGGACGATACAAGGGAAGCAGATTTCAATATGGGTGAGGGTAATGTAAAGGTAGATATGATGTATCAGAAAGAGGATTTTAATTATGCTGAGACTGACGAGCTTCAAGTTTTGGAGATGGATTATAAAGGTGAAGAATTGTCGATGATGGTTTTGCTTCCTAAGGAAAATTATAGTTTGAGCGATGTTGAGATTAATAAGGATAATATAGAAACGTGGAGTTCTAGTTTGGTTGAGGAAGAGGTGAGAGTTTATTTTCCTAAGTTTGAATTTGATACTAAATATTTCATGAGGAAAACTCTTACAAGTATGGGGATGACTGATGCATTTTCAGGTAGTGCTGATTTTTCTGGGATGAATGGTAATCAGAATCTGTTTATAGGTAAAGTAATACATCAGGCTTATGTTAAGGTAGATGAGAAGGGAACCGAAGCTGCAGCTGCAACTGTGGTTGTTATGGAATTAACTTCTGCGGGGCCTGGCAATCAAATTGTTTTTAAGGCAGACCATGAATTTGTATTTTTAATTAAGGAAAAGTCAACTGGGCAAATTTTGTTCTTAGGGAAGGTTGTTAATCCTAACGAATAATTATTTAATCTTGTTGTTCTTGGTTATATAATGGAATTAGATCTGAGTGAACTTGATGCGATAGTTTTGGATCAGGAGATTGGAGCAGCTATAAGGAGAGGTCCGTTTCTTTTGGCTCTAGAGAAATTTGTTGATCTGTTAAATAGTGGGATGGCGCGAGATGTTGATTTGAATAATTTGACTCATCAGGGAAGTAAGGATTATTTTCATATTTCGAGTTATAAGGGAATTGGTTTTTTATCTTATGGTCCCAATCAGATTTATGATGAATAATAACCTTTATTAGTTCTGTTTTCAATTAATTTTTATGGATTTGAAGAAAATTAGCGACGTTGAGTGGGAGATTCCTGCCGAAGGCGATATGAATGTTCCGGGAAGGATTTTTGCTAGCGAGGAGCTTATGAATTTGATTAAGGACGATAAATCTCTTGAGCAAGTTATGAATGTTGCGAAGTTGCCCGGGATTTTGAAGGCGTCGTATGCGATGCCGGATATGCATCAGGGTTATGGTTTTCCTATTGGTGGCGTCGCTGCTTTTGATGTCGAGACAGGTGTTATTTCTCCTGGGGGAGTTGGTTATGATATTAATTGTTCGGTTAGATTATTGAAGACGAATTTGAAAGCTTCGGATTTAGTTGGGAAAGAAAAAGAGATTGCTCATTCACTTTTTAGAACTGTTCCTTCGGGGGTTGGTCGCGGAGGTGATTTGAAATTAAGCGATAAGGAATTAGATGAAGTTTTGATTGGTGGCGCGCAATGGGCTGTCGAGAAGGGTTATGGAAGTGATAATGATTGGAGGCATATTGAGGAAGAAGGGAAACTTGGCGGTGCTAATCCTAAGGATGTGTCGGGTCGGGCTAAAGGTCGAGGCCGGGGACAGCTTGGTTCACTTGGGGCAGGGAATCATTTTCTTGATGTGTTGGTTGTCGACGAGGTTTTCGATAAAAAGGTTGCGAAAGTTTTTGGTTTGGAATTGGGACAGGTTGTGATGTTGATTCATTGCGGTTCTCGAGGACTAGGACATCAGGTTGCTTCGGATTACATTAAATTTATGGACGAGGAATATGGACATCCGGATTTTGATAGGGAGTTGGTTAATGCTCCAATTAAAAGTGAATTGGGTAAGAAGTATTTGTCGGCTATGAATTGTGCTGCGAATTTTGCTTTTGCTAATAAACAGATTATTACTCACTTTGTTCGAGAAGATATGAAGCATTACTTTCCTGATTTTAAGGCTGATGTGGTTTACGATATCTGTCATAACATTGCTAAGTTTGAGAAGTTTAATGGGAAAGAAGTTTTGGTCATGCGGAAAGGAGCGACGAGAAGTTTTGGTCCGGGGCGTGAGGAGATTCCAAAGGATTATAGAAAAGTTGGGCAGCCTGTTTTGATTCCTGGTTCGATGGGGACGCCAAGTTATGTTTTAGTAGGGACTAACGAGGCTGAGGAATTGTCTTTTGGTTCAACTGCTCATGGGGCTGGTCGAGTTCGAAGTAGGACTGAGGCTAAGAAGAAGATGAGTTTTGAGGACGCGGAGAAAGATATGGCAAAGCGTGGAGTGTTTGTTGAGTTTGGCGGGCAGAAAGGAATGATTGAGGAGTCGCCATTTTCGTATAAGGATATTGACGAAGTTGTTCGAGTTTCAGACGAAGCAGGGATTGGAAAGAAGGTTATCAAACTCGTTCCGAAATTAGTTATTATTGGGTAATTTTATAAAGATTAATTTGTTGAGAATGTTATGAAGAAGTTGTGGTTGGTTTTGATTGTTGGAATTTTTATGATGGGTGTGGTTAGTGCCACAATGCCAATTTCTAGTTGTCAAGAATTACAGGATATAAATAATAATCTGACTGAGGATTATTATTTGACTGAGAATATTGATTGTTTTGGTTTTGGAAATTTTGAGCCAATTGGAAATGCTTCAAATCAATTTGAAGGTTCTTTGGATGGAAAGGAATATAAAATAAATGATTTGACTATTCGGGGAGAGGTTGGAAACTCCACCGGTCTTTTTTCTCATACTGCCCATGGTTCAGAAATTAGAAATATTAAATTAGAAAATGTTGATATTAAAGGATATAAGGAAGTTGGTTCTTTAGTTGGTTATAATTTGGGTAATGTCCGAAATTCTTATGCAAGGGGGAGTATGGTGACTTATGGATTACCAGATTCTCAAAGTTCTGGAGGATTAATTGGAGTTAATGCTGGGTTAATAAAAAATTCTTATGTAGATATGCAAATTCATTTTGGTGGAGGTAGTTATATGGGGGGTTTGGTAGGCACAAATCTAGATGGCGGGAATATTTCTTATTCATATTCAAAAGGTACAATAACAATTTCTCAAGAGTCTGAGTCTGATTGGAGTGACTATTATGGAGGGTTGGTTGGATATAGTTATGGTGGAATAATTGAAAGGTCTTATTCGGATATGGATTTATCTGGACGAGGATCTTATGTTGGAGGTTTAGTGGGAAGATGTTTAGCAGATCCTGGATCTCCGGGGACTTGTATTATAAATGAATCTTATGCTACTGGAGATATTCTGAAAGATATTCTGAATGGGGATATTCTTGCGATAGCGGGAGGATTTTTAGGTATGCATGATGGGGATGTTTATAATTCTTATTCACGGGGGAAAGTAGATATAAGTAATAGGGCGGGAGGTTTTTGTGGATATCTTTCTCATGGATATCTTTCTGCAACATATTCAACTGGAGATGTTGATTCTGGAAGTATTCCAAGGGGAGGATTTTCAGCATATTCTTATGCAATGGCAGGATTGAGTTCTTATTGGGATGTTCAAACTTCTGGACAATCTAGTTCCGGTTTTGGAATTGGAAGAACAACTCTTGAAATGAAAAATCCGGATACTTTTACAGATGATAGTTGGGACTTTACAAATATTTGGCAAATTAATCCCGCAGTTAATGATGGCTATCCTTCCTTGAAGTGGCAAACTGAAGGTTGTATTTCTGATGGATGTAATGGAGATTGTCCTCGAGGTTGTGGTCCTGCTGAGGATATTGATTGCGATATGACTACGACTTGTTGTGGGGATGGGATTTGTAATGGGAATGAAGTTCCAGGGCCTGACGATGTTGCTCCAAATTGTAATTCTGATTGTGGCGATAAGATTATCCTTTCAGATATCAGGTGGGAAAATATGGATGGGAATCCTATCACGACTTCAGCTCTTGGAAAGATGGTCCGAATGGTCCAGACTAATACTGATTCTGGAGATTTTGAGATATTTGAAGATGGTGGGGAGAGTGGGGATGATTCTATTCTTACTGGATTAAATAATATTTCTGGAGTTAATGAGGGGTCGAATCTCGAAGGTGTCTGGAGAATAACTCAAGATGATTTTAATAAGGGAGAGCCTGATTCTGGTGTTGAAATGGCTGACGAGCATATTGAGGCTTACTTTAAAGTTAATTCTGAAGAGAGCTATAATTTGAATATCTCTGATGTTAGAGATGATGATCAGATGGTAGTCACGCTTGATTCTCCGAATTGTGGGGAGAATTTTACTATTAGAGATCTTACAGATATTGTAATTAATGCGTCTGATCCAGATGATAATATTACTGGAAATGTTTCGATTGATGGAGAGGTAACACATTTTTCTAATGGGGTAATTACCATTCCCCATACTTGGATTAATGCTGGAAATATCCAGGTGGAGTTATATGCAGAGAATAGCAAGGGACATAGAATAAGAAAAATAACTAGTGTGATGGTTATTGATGATGACTCTAATGTTCCTAGGGATTATGTTGCTGCGTGTATTGATAATCCTGCAGATTTTAGTGATATTACCTCAAGTAAAGTTTTCTTTAATGCAAGTAGTTCGAGAGGTTTGAAATGTGATGCTCATGTTTCGACTCCAGATGATTGTGAAACTATGGGTGTTAAGGATTTGTATTTCTCTTGGAGATTCAGCGATGGTTTGATTAACTTTAATCATGAAGGGACGAATATTCTTTCTTATATGTTCTATAAGAACTTCGCGACTGCAGGACATAACTGGGCTGTCTTAGATGTTGAGTTTATGTAAGTTAGCGAAGATAATTTTATAAAGTTGTTTTTTCTAATTGTTGTATGAAAAAGTTGTGGTTGGTTTTTATTGTTGGGATTTTTATGTTTGGGAATGTTAGTGCGGTGTCTTTTAATTGGATAGTTAATGGGACTGCTGATGAAGTTTTTGAGGTTAATGAAACAGTTATTGCTACGAATCCAGATAGTTACGTTTATTTGCATAAAACACAGACTTCTGAAATTGGTTTCCATCTTTCTGGGACAGATGTTTGTACGAGCGAATATACTGATTATAAGAATGTTTGGATTGATGGTTCTAGGATATCAACATTTCCTGGTTCTGGTAAGGCCTATAAGGGATGTATTGAAGGAGGACTAAGTGGGGGGTATAGTGTAATGGCGATTTATGGTGCTCATAGTGATGGTTTTGATTATGCATCTTTCCCTGATTCTTGCGGTACGAAATTATTGAATACTCGGCATGCTCGACCGGTAATGCGTGTTAAATGTTGGGGTGGGGAAGGTAGGGAAAGTAGATTTGGACAGATGACTAATGATAGTGATATTGATGCTGAGACAATTCTTGGAAATTTTTCTATTGATTTTCCAATAACTCACAGCGACGGAGTAATTGATGAGGATTCTTATTTATTTATTGTAAGTGATGATTCTGACGTTGTCTTGACTTATTTTAGGGATACTGGAGTTAATACAACTCGGAATCCTAATGCAGAGGTTATGGCCTGTTTGGATTTAGATAAGGATGGTGTTTGTGCGCCTCCAAGGACAGATAAGGTTTGTGTTTCTGAAGATCAGATAATTATGAAGCTTTCTAGTGAGATGAATTCTCATGCATCTATTGTTGCAGATAATAATTATGGTTGGAGAATTTGTTATAATGATATTTTTGGTGAGATGGGAAATGGGGTTAGGTTTTATAATACTTGGAATGATATTGTTTGGTTATCTGCTAACTCAAACTCTCACGCTTCAGCTGTTAAATCAGATACTTATAAGATTCCTATTTCGTATGGCTATTTGAATTGTACTTATCTTGAAGATAGTGTCGAGGCTGATTGTTCTTCTTTAGGTGAGCCTGGAGACGATTTTAGATGTGTTGTAAGAGTTGAAAATTCAAGTAACGCTCATCTTGCTGATTGCGATTATCTGGGGAGTACCTATCCAAATAAAATTTGTTGTAAAATTGAGAGAGATTTGCCGAGGGCTTATTGGACAGATTCAAATGGATTGGCGATTGGAGGTGCTGATTTGGGCGATACTGTTCAATTAAGGATTGAGGATTCTAGAATGGAAGATGGCTTTGTTAATATGAAAATTTATGAGGCGGACTCTGGAATTTTTTCTAGTGATGATTTTGTGAAGGAGGTTTCAGGTGAAATTGTTAATGGTACAATTGTTGGGGAATGGGTGATTATTATGGACGATTTACTTGCAGCGGATTCTAAATTGGAAGATTTGGAGAATTTTATTTTTGAGGTAGATGGATTTGAAAGGAGTAACGACTTGAATATTAGTCCAGTTCCTGATGATGATTCTATGGATGTTGATATAATTTCTCCGAATTGTGGGGAGGATTTTACCCTTGGGGACATTAGTGAGATTATAGTTTTTGCTTCCGATCCAGATGATAATATTACTGGAAATGTTTCAGTTAATGGGGTGAATATAATTAACTTTTCTAATGGGGGGAAGTTCCTAAATTATAAATGGGATATACCTGGGAATGTCCAGGTAGAATTGTTTGCTATAAATGGTAGGGGATATAGGCGAAGAACAATAACGAGCGTCATGGTTGTTGAGCCGAATGTTCCTAGGGATTATGTTGCGGCGTGTATTGATAATCCTGCAGATTTTAGTGATATTACCTCAAGTAAAGTTTTCTTTAATGCAAGTAGTTCGAGAGGTTTGGTATGTGAGGTAGGTGATTTGACTCCAGATGCTTGTACTTCTGTTCCGAAGGAGAGTTTGTATTTCTCTTGGAGATTCAGCGACGGTTTGATTAACTTTAATCATGATGGAAATAATATCCTTTCTTATAATTTCTATAAGAACTTCGCGACTGCCGGACATAACTGGGCTGTCTTAGATGTTGAGTTTATCTAGTGTTACTACTCCTTAATCACACTAATAGAAAGCCTTAAAAACTATTATTTCTAATGATTGTTATGAAGAAATCAATGAATCTTGTTGATAGAGTGAAGGATGGTGCTAAGGGCGTCGTCGCTGGAATTAGAGATAATACTATTAAATATGCTTCTGCTGTGGCGGATAATACTAAGAAGGCGGCTGTTTATGGTCTTACTAGTGCTGTGTTATTGGGTGCTGGTGCTGGTGTTGCTAATGCTGAGCCTGAGAGAATTATGAATTTTAAGAGATTAGCAGGAACTTCCACTGGAAAAGTATTATATCTTCTGGATGATGGTTTAATGGAATTAGATAATGTTATTCCTGCTTCTAGTGTCGAATCCGGAAGTCATTGGCATATGGGATTTATTAATTATGTTGGGGGGGTGATTAATGTGGTGGGTGAGGCCGAAAATATCTCTAGGGATATACCTGGTAGGGAAGGGTGGATGGATGGAACATATTATGATTCAATTGGGGTAGGTAATCGTCCAGATGATGTTTGGACTGTCGAGGATATTGGTAAGGATGGTATTGCTGATTATTATCCTTCTACTGGAACATTAATATTCGATGGTGGGGAGGGTTGGAATAGTGAGCTTTATCCAATAGATAATTTTTATTATGCTGAAGATATCATGTTTGGACAGAATAAAGTTTATGGAGATATGAATGAGTTACCAATATACCCTTCAAGTGGATCTGAGGTGTATCTTCCAGAAATGGAAGTTGATTCAAGACCTACGAGAAGCGGTCCTTCAAATATGAATGATTTAGCAGATTTATCTGAGAATTGGTTATGTCAAGATTGTCATCCTTATGATAATAATGATTGTAATGGTGCTGATTGGAATCTTAATGGTGTTGTAGATTTTGTAGATTTCTCCCATATGGCTCAGGGCTGGGACCCCAATTATGTTGCTCCTATAATTGTTCCTCAAGGTTCTCCATTAGAGAGCTCAGCGTTATTGAAAAGTGCAGATGTTTATTCAACTACTCAAGATGAATCTGGTGTTTATGTCGTCGACGATGTTGAGCCAAAAAGTTCTTATTCAATTAAGGCTATCAAACAAGGCGACGAAGTCATTGCGGCGTTTGAATAATTGTTCTCGTAATCTTTATAAACTTCTTATCTCTATAATATCATGAGGTGGACGATATTTGCTCTTGGTATTTTGTTGTTAGCTGGTTTTGCTAGCGCGACTATTCCTGATGATTGCGATCCTGCTATGGGAATGGTAGCTTACTGGCAGATGGAAGGAGATGCAACAGATAGTTTTGGAAATCATGATGGGATTGGATATCCTGATCCTATTTCAGGTTTCGCTGTAGGAGACTCTGCAAGGTTTACTGGGACTCAGATGATTAGCATTCCTGATGGAGATCAGGCATTGGATTGTAATTCAAATTTTGCTATTGAGTTTTGGATGAAGAAAAATATAGTTGCGGCAGAAGCAGACGCCTTTTTATTGAATAAGGCTAATTATAATATTAAATGGACCGTTACGGATACAATTGAAGCGACAGTTAATGGCGTTACTGTTACTGCGGGAGGTCTTGTTCCGGGGAATGGTTATCATGTAGTTCTAACGTGGTTGGGGGCGGCGAAGAATTTGAGTATCTATGTTAATAATGATTTGAAGGATACTGCGGAGTTGATTAATCCAGGGGTTTCTTCGGATGCGTTGGAGATTGGAGAGGACTTTGTTGGTTTGATTGATGAGGTTGCTATTTATGATACGTGGTTTAATGAGGCTGAGGTTGAGGTTCACTATAAAACTTCTGCTGGTGGTAAGGACTATTGTTATGCTGCGGGTGCGGGTGATGTTTCTACTTCTCAGACGGATTTTACATTAGATGGGTGTCGATTGCCTGACGGGAGCAGTATCGCTGCGGATTCTTGTTCTCGGAACGGGATGTATTACTGTGGTGGTGTGAGTTTAGGTTTTACGTTATATGATACTATGGGGACTAATCTGGATATTCCGAGCGATGGGGGATGTATAATGGAAAATGATTTGTATGAACCTAAAACTGGCTTGGATAGGTGTTGTCCTCGAGGGTATGTGTGTAATGACGATCTTGATGATCAGCTTGGGGATGTTTTTGTATGTAATTTAAATCCTGTAGATTGTGTGAATATTACAGATCAAAAGAAGTGTGATTTGAATGAGTGTTTTTGGCTTATGGATGAAGGGATTTGTGTAAGTAATCCATTAGATTATAGTTGTAGTATCTATAAATCAAATACTTCTTGTAATGTGGATACTTGGAATGTGGGGGCCGCAGGAATGGGTACTGAAATTTGTGGGACTTATTTTGTTGTGGATTTTAATTCTGAGGGTAAACAAGGATATGTGATTCTAATGGAATCGTGTAAATGTGATTGGAATAGTACAACAGAAACTGAAGGGAATTATTGTGTTTTAGGATATGACCAAGTTCCTAATGTTTATAGTGGGGATGAGAACAGATTTAGATGTCCGAAGAGTTTTGATGCGAGTGAATGTATTGATGGATTGCAGACGATTACTTGGAATGCAGGTCCTATAAATCTTCAGGGAGCTTGGAATATTGTGGCGGATATTCCTGATGAGATTCTTAGGAAGGCAGAATGTTATACTGATAATGTTGGAATTGAAAGGTCTTGTGGTGACCCTATAATTAAGATGTCAGGGTTTAGTTTGTTCGCATTAATATCTTCGTTGGGGATTATCGGATTGGTTTATTTGTTTAAAGTGGAAGGTAAAAAATGAAAGTTGTGATTGCAAGTTTGTTCGTTTTTGTTATGATGTTTAGCTTTGCTGTTGCGGGGAGTAGTTCTTCGATTCGGACGGATTTTTATATTCAGGAACCTGGGACTTCTGGAGGTTATCAAGAAGACGTGAGTGATACAAGTTCTCAACAGAATGAATGGTTGTCGAACGTTATATATTGGTCTATGGTTTTGATTGCTTTTGCGATTCTTATCAAGGTTCTAAAGATGTTTGTTGGAAAGAAATCTAAGGCTGTAAAAAAGAAGCGGAAGACTAAGCGGAGTCGACGTAAGAAATAATTTATAAACTCTCTTTGCTAATATATTCTATGAAAAGATTGGGGGTGATGTTGTTTTTGGTGTGTGTCCTTGGTGTGATGGTCTCGGCATCTGTTGAGGTCACTAATTATAGTTTTAAGGATTCTTATTTTCCGTTCGAGATGATTTCTGGAGAGATTAATATTTCTATTGTCGGGGAGGAGCTTGATGCGGAGTTGACTTCGAGTGAGGGAGATTCAATATTTCTCAAAGATTTTTTGACTGACAATGGAGTTATTTATTATTGTTCTCCACCTGATTGTTCGAATGATTATGATATTGTTTCTGGTTCTGATGATGAGACTTTTACTTTTGGGTCGAGTCCGGTTTATATGGGGTTTGTTTTGGAAGGGGAAAATGTTGAGGTGAATGGACTTAACTTTAATCTTGGGAGCGATTTTAATAGTAATACTCGGAGGCCGTTGTCTATCGATTTTTTTGAAGGTGTGAAGTGGGAGTTTAACGAATTTTCAGATACTTTCTCTAAGAGGTATTGGGGATGTTATGATTCAAGTGTTAGAGAATTAGGTCATTCTATTGGTATTTCTGAATATTGTGAGATGATTACTCTTTCTGAAACTGGGGCTGTTTTTGTTGGAGCAGATGTTGGAGGAACTGATGATAAAAATTTGACGATGCTTCTTTATCCGGAGGAGGGGGGTTTTGTAAATCTTGGGAACTGTCATTTTAATCCTAGTAATGGTGAGGAGGAATGCCGAATAGATGCAGATGATTCTATCGAAGTTTTTGAGTCTGGAAAATATTGGGTTTGTATAACTGCGGACACTAGTACTGATTATAAGATTTATGAGGAGACTTCGGGGGAAACTTGTGGTTTTGTTTATGCTAATGGTCCTGAAAGTAGTGTGAAGGATTATTCAATTTCGGCGAGGACGGCACAGTATGCAGGTTCTGATTATTTTAGTTCGTCTGATTTGGATTTTGGGGAGATATTGAAAGCTGCTAACGATCTTTTAATTGAAAGGTATGGTGGGGATTGTTCTAATACTTGTATTCTGCCGATAGAGTTTTTGGGAATTCCGCAGACTGCTAGAATTTCTAGTATTGATTTAGATTATATGGTATCTGGAGAATCAGATTCTTTAAATGAAGTTTCAAATTTGGAAGCGATTCCTGCGACGGTTGATTTCGAAGGGATTCTTGATTTGAGTTTGACAGGATTTAATATTTCTAGTCCTGGAAGTTATAGTTTGTTTTTGGGCGGGGAAAAACTTTTCGAAAAAGATGTTGACCAAATTCCTGCACCAATTATTACTTCACTTTCTCCATTTAATCCTCCTGCAGGAGTTCCAATTACTTTTTATGTTGGTGTCAATTTTGAAGATTCAAATGCTTCATTAACTTATACTTGGAAATTTGAAAATAATTCTATTGAGACCACTACTGAAAATTCAGTCGTTCATACTTTTCCCCAGATAATGAATTATTCTGTTATTGTCGAGGTAAGTGCTGGTGGAAATATGACTTCTAAGAAAGGTTTTGTTATCGAGACCGTTAGTCCTGCTGAGGCAGTAAATGTGACTATTCTTAATCAAAGGAAATCTTTAAATGAAGTTAAATCGAAATTGGATGGTTTCCCGCAATGGTATAATTCGGAATTAGAAGAGTTGATAAATTATACTTATTTTGACGGGGAGTTGACGAGATTGGAGAGGGCATATAATATTTCTTATGATGACTCAGATCTTCTAGAGATTGCTGAAGATTTGTATTCTTTAAATTTTCCGACGGATGTATTTGTTAAGGAGGAAGCTGGATTTGAAACTTTAACTCAGATGGGGGATATTGATCCTCAGATTATTTTAGATTTCGCGGGAGGGTCGAGTTATGCAGATTTGGATGAGTATATTGATCCTATTTTAAGGTGGCAGACGCAAACTATTTTGAGCGATGTTTCGACGAGGAAGATTTCAGTTGCTTGGTTAGATAGAAGTAGTGATGAGATATTTAGGACTTATTATTATAATGTTACTTCTTATAGCGACGATGAAAGTTATTTGATTATAAAGAAGCCTTATTTTGAATTATTTTTTGAGGGAGATGCTGGGGCGAGAAAAGTAGGGGATGATAATACTGTGATTGTTTTTGATGCGAGAGAGAATAAGGTTTTTGAGTTTTATTATAATAGTCCTGAAGAGACTCCTTTCTTTGTGTCTCCGAAACTGAGCAAACTTGTTATTGTGGCTAATATTGATGAGACTTGTAATTTTAATTTAGTTTGTGAAAAAGAATTTGGGGAGAATCCCACAACTTGTCGTAGCGATTGTAAGCCAACAAATCGTATGATCCTTTATATTATTTTTTCGGTTGTCTTTGTATTTATCCTTTATACTCTTCTTCAAATTTGGTATAAACGAAATTATGAGGACCATCTTTTTGGAGATAGAAGGCAATTGTATAATATTCTGATGTATATTTCAAATGCTCGAGCTCGGGGAAAGAAAGATAGGGAGATTCGCAGGGAATTAAGTAAACAAGGATGGTCTTCGGAAAGATTGACTTATGTTTTTAAGAAATCTCGTGGTGAGAGGACTGGGATGTTTGAGATTATACCTTTTGATAAGATTGCGGCTTATAGACGTAATCGTGCGGCTCGGAAGAAGTTTGCTACTGCGCCTAAACAACAAATGGGGAGAAACATTAATAAATCTGGGTTTCAAAGGAGACCTATAAGAAGGTAAATTATGATAAAAATAATTAGGAATTTTGCGCGGAGACTTTTTTCGGGAGTCTTTAGGAAAAAGGGAGAGATTAAGTTAGGTTTCTATGGTTCGCCTAATGCGGGGAAGACTAGTTTAGCGAATAAGATTTGTCAGGATTGGCTTGGCGAGGATTTGGGGGCTGTGAGTAAGATGCCTCATGAAACTCGGGCGATTCAGGTTAAGGAAAAAGTTATATTGGAGCGAGATGGACGAAAGGTAGAATTTAAATTGATTGATACTCCTGGAATTGCGACGAAGATTGATTTTGAAGATTTTATGAAATTTGGTTTGAAGAAAAAAGCTGCACAGACTCGGGCGAAGGAAGCGACGCAAGGAATTATTGAATCGATTAAATGGCTTGATGATATGGATGCAGTTATTGTTCTTATCGACGCTACGATTAATCCTTATTCGCAAGTTAACATTACGATTATTGGAAATTTGGTGGCTAGAAAGATTCCTGTTTTGATTGTTGCAAATAAGATAGATTTAAAAAAAGCAGACATTAAGAAAGTACAAGGAGCGTTTCCCGAATATGAAGTTGTGGGGATTTCCGCAAAAAATGGCGATAATATTGAAGAGTTTTATGAAGAGCTTTTCAAGTTAGTAAAAAAGGCGAAATAAGATAATGGTGAAAATGAAAAAGAGTGTGACTAAAAAGAAGGCTAGGAAAGTTAATATGAAAGATTTGACGATTCATTTTATGCCGTATTCGGAGATTGTTCATGAAGATGCGATTGGAAGGATTAAGAAAATTATGGGGTTGGTTTTGCAGCAGAAGATAATTATTTTGCAGGGGAAACTTAAGCCGGATGAAGAGGCTCGATTGATTGAGAATTCTATGACTTTGATTGGGAACATTAAGAATTTTCAGGGGATTGAGATTGCGGCGATTTCTGGAGAGGGAGAGAATATAGGGTTGTTTAATAAGGTTAGACATAACCTTGCTAGGATTCTTGTTGGAGAGCAAGATGCGATTACAATTATCGGTCCAGCTTCGGTGGTTAAGGATATTACACGAGATCCGAAGAAGCTTGAATTGATGTTGCAAAGAAGGTAGTATTTAAATACTAAATATTCTTGTATATTTTATGAAAGGTGATAAGCGAGGAATTTCTGCAATCGTTGCGACTGTTCTAATTATTTTAATCACCGTTGCTGCTGTAACAATTATTTGGAGCGCGATTATTCCTATGATTCGTGGAAACTTAAGTATAGATGATCCAAATATAAGACTTGAGATTGATACTGCTGGAGGATATACTGTTTATGATGAAACTAATAAACAGCTCTATGTTAAAGTTTCTAGGGGTGTGGACGATGCAGATATGACTGGTCTTAGGATTGTTGTTAATATTAATGGAACGAGTATCATTTATCCTAATAATCCTGATTTTCCTGATGACGCTTATGAGGCACCGGATCCAAATCAAGAAAAAGTTTATGTCCTTGATGTTCCTGAGAAACCAGATACAATTAGGGTTATTCCCTTAATTATTAATGGGGCAGGTGTTGAAACTGAGGGGACTGTTTTTGGAGAATTGAAATCTATTCCTACTAGTGTTTCTTCTGGCGGGTCAAGCTCATCCACAAATACTCGGGATGATAACCCTCCTACCCCTATCGATGACGCTACACCTATCACAGATATCTCTTGTGTGGGTAAGAATGTTGGTGACGATTGTATGGTTGGAAGTGTAGATGGAATTTGTGGATCTGGAGATATTTGTTTAGGTGAAGAATTAGTAACTAATGGAGGATTTACAGGAGATGCAGATGATTGGGCATTAACAACTTGGACTTATAACGGTGGTTATATTAATGTTTATGGTGCAGGAGATTGGGGAACTTATATTGCAACTCAAGATGTAGGTCTAGTTAGTGGAAAAACGTATAATATTACTTATAATATGAAAACTTATTATCCAGACGGCGGTTATTATCCCATTATTTTGGGTGGAAATTATGTTGGTGTTTTTGCTTCTGGAATTAATAGTATTGTAGCAACAGCAGGTTCAACAAATGGAAATATAACTTTTCAAGCTAATAATGGTGAGGGGTATGAAGGGTTTGCATTAGATGATGTTAGTGTTAGGGAAGTCTTGGGTTAGATTTTTATGCCTTAGGTATGAAAGTTTTATATAGTATTTTTCTTTAATGTAATTATGAGTTTGCAGAGTGTTTTGAAAGAGGAGCTTGCAGTTATTTCGCTTTCTCGTGAAGAGGTTTTGAGTTTGGAGAAAATTGCGAAGAACTTTATTGCTTCTTTGAAAGCTAAGGGAATTAAGGCGCACGTCGGTGGTAGCTTGGCGAAGGGAACTATGGTTGATCGAGAAGGAAAGCAGGATATTGATATTTTTGTTGTGTTCGATTATAGTGAGGATATTTTTGGGCTTGAGGAAGTTTTGGGAAAGATTAAACTTCCTGGTGAATTGAAGAAGGTTCATGGCTCACGAGATTATTTTCAGATTATTTGTGATGGGGTTATTTTAGAAGTTATTCCGGTTGTGAAGAATAATGATCCCGAGACTGCTGAGAATGTGACTGATGTTAGTTTGAGTCATGTGAAGTATATTGGTGGTGCTGTGAAAAAGAATCCTGCGATTGCTGATGAGATCAAATTGGCTAAGGCGTTTTGTCAGGCGAATAGATGTTATGGTGCTGAGAGTTACGTCCACGGTTTCAGCGGTTATTCTTTGGAAGTTTTGGTAATTTATTTTGGAAGTTTCGCTAAGTTTCTTAAGGGGATTGGGAAAAAGAAAGTTATTGATCCGTTGAAATATTTTAAGAGTGAGCGTGAAGTTTTAAATGAGATTAATGCTTCTAAATTGATGAGCCCTATTGTTTTGGTTGATCCAACTTACAAGTATCGTAATACTTCAGCAGGGTTAGGTTATGAGACTTTTGAGAAGTTTAACCTTGTTGCCAAGGAATTTTTGAAGAGTCCTTCACTTGATTATTTTAAACGGAAGCCGATTGATATTGAAGGTTTGAAGAAGGTTGCGGGAACTTTTGTTGAGGTCGATTTGAAGACTGATAGGCAGGAGGGGGATATTGCTGGGACGAAGATGAAGAAGTTACTTGATTTCTTTGCTAGAGAGCTTTCTAGGAAGCAACAGAAGGTTCTTAGGAAGGAGTTTGATTATCTTGGGGGACAAACTGCTAAAGGGTATTTGGTCGTTGCTGAGAAGCCTGAAATCGAGCTTAGGGGGCCTCCAATTGGCTTGGATGATGCTATTAAGGTGTTTAAGAAGGCCAAGGGTAAGAATGTAGCTAAGAAGAAAGGTTATTATTGGTATAAGGAAAAAAGTGGGGTTGCTGAAGTTTTTAATTTAGTAAAGAAAGTTGAAAAGGAAATGGGCGCTTCTGCGAAGATTAAAACTTAAATAGTATATTTTCTATAACTAATTATGAAGAAAAGAGGGATCTCTGCGGTTGTCGCAACGATTTTGATAATTTTAATTGTTGTCGTTGGTGTCGGAATTGTTTGGAAAGTTATCTTGCCGCTTTTTTCCGAGTTGGAATATTTGAGTTATTCTGATGTTAGGCTGAGTATTGTTTTCCAAGGTTATACGGTTTATGATGCGGATAAACATTTTGCTTTCGTTCAGGTCGAGCGAGGAAAAGATGATGTGAATATTACGAAGCTTGAGATTGGATTTAGTTTTGATGGGACGACTAAAACTTATCAAACGACGGCTGTTCCCGAGCCTGGCGGAAAATACACTTACAAATTTAATTTTACGAATGATTCAGATAAGGGAATCCCTCAGAATGTGACTCCAAGTAAGGTGACTGTTGCCCCTGTTTTTATTATTAAGAATCAAGTTCGGCTTGGGAAGATTTTAGATACTGAAGATATGCCTGTCGGGAATATCCATTTGTCTGAGGAAGCTTGGAAGGAGGCAAATGACGAGGCGACTCATATTGTCGTCATTCATTCTGGTACTGGTGAGGAACCTGGTGAGGAGGTTGAACCTGTTGAACCTACTTGTACTTTTACTAGTGAGGAAGTTTGTGGGAATGATGTCGATGAGGATTGTGCAAATGGTGCTGAGGATGGCTGTGATGTTCTGGGTTATTTTTTCGAAGGAAGTGGTGTCGAAGGAGATTCTTATGTTATTGAGAATTGTTATCAGTTGCAGAATATGAGTTATGATTTGAGTGCAGATTATGAACTTAAGAAAGATATTGATTGTTCGATGACTCGTGATTGGAATAATGGGAAAGGTTTTGATCCTGTTGGGAATAAGTATCTGGAGAGTTTTATTGGTGATTTTGATGGAAAAGGTAAGGAGATTATCGGATTGTTTATTAGTCGGGGAGATGAAAATTATGTAGGGTTGTTTGGAGATATTTCTTTTGGAAATGTAGGGGATGTGGGGATGATTGATTCGAATATTACAGGTTCCAATTATGTCGGAGGAATCATAGGAGACTCTTATTATTCTCCAATTACTAACTCATACAACACAGGTTCGGTTACAGGTTCCAATTATGTCGGAGGAATCATAGGATATTATTACTATTCTTCAATTAATGATTCTTATAACGCTGGAATAGTCAAAGGTGTTTCACAGGTTGGAGGCATC
>Ga0075122_10000485_pt1 | contig 31375 bp, 20 predicted proteins | sample AntAceMetag02UKB_FD_69790 | JGI IMG/M metagenome (GOLD analysis project Ga0075122, IMG submission 69790) | Saline lake microbial communities from Ace Lake, Antarctica - Antarctic Ace Lake Metagenome 02UKB | ecosystem: Environmental > Aquatic > Non-marine Saline and Alkaline > Saline | place...
TTATGCACCTCGCCTGCTGGTAAATGACTCTTAATTACTAAACTTTTTTGCGCCATAATTGTACCTCCTCGTTAATACAATTATAGCATATAATCTATACTAGTCAACTTAAAATGGTATTATAACCGGTTTCATGGAGATGCTTACTTTTGTCCTAGAAAGCTCCGGTAGAATAGATATTGTTTCTGTAGCAATCCCAATGAATGGTGTGTATTTTAAAGAGCAAAGGAAAATAATCTTTTATCCGGATGCAGAAACCCTAAGCTATAGTGAACTAATCGATATAAATGAAGGCAGGATCAGGGCCCTAAAATCAGCATAAATAACAGCCAACATAGCCCAAAATATCACCTGATATATGTTACCCGGATGATATTTTGTAGGAAAAGGCGAGTTTTGTTAGGGTTTAAAATAGCTAGAAGTTGTTCGTTGACATCTAGGTGCCAGTAATGTATACTGTATGTACGACATTTGTAAAGTACAAAAAAGTAAGATATAAAGATTTGTTTGCTTCATTTCGCAGGGATGAATTGCAGGTTTTTTTGTTTACGTATATATAGGAATAAAGTAAAGGAGAAGGTCATGATAATAGCAGGTCAAAAAAGAAGCCCGGTTATTAAAATAATCAGTCTTATTCTGGCATTCACGTTCTCTTTCTATAACGTGAGTTTTGCCTCAATCAAAAACCTTAAAGCACCGGAAATAACCAGCGATAGTGGTGCGTTGATCCCTGCAAAGGTAGGCATAGCAATAGATACGGGAACCATTAAATCCCAGTATCAGGGTGATTCCGGCAGGACTATTGTACACATACAGGACGCTCATTGTAATTTCGAAGCGCAGAACAATATCAATAAGATATTGGAACAGCTTGCTTCTGAATGCGGAATGGATATGATATCTGTTGAAGGTGCCGAAGGAATAGTAGATACTGCATGGTTTCGTGCTTTCCCGGATGCCGAGATACGTAAGGAAGTTGCGACGTATTTCATGAAAAAGGGTGAGATAACAGGTGCTGAATACTTCTCGATAAACTCTGACTACAATGGTACTATTTTCGGCGCTGAGACAAGAGAATATTATATAAAGAACCTGAAAGCATTCACCGAAGTTTACCCTTATAAAAACGCGATAGAGAAATATTTTTCGGATACAAGCGCAATAATGAATCGGTTAAAATCTATTGTGTATCCGGCTAACTTGAAGAACCTCGATTCCAAGATACAGGCGTTTGATTCTAAAGAGATAGAACTCAGTGATTATGCCGCATATCTTGAGAAAATAACCCAAAAGAACAAAATAGAGATATCAAAATACCCCAATTTTAAAAAGCTCACCCAAACACTTGAATATGAAGACAAGATCGATTTTGATATTGTAGATTCCGAAAGAAGTACATATATCGATGTCCTAGGGAAGAGGCTTCCTAAAGAAGAAATGGCGGAGCTTGTTGCTCAGTCTATTAGATTCAAGAAAGGGCATATAAAAGCCGTGGATTTTTATTCTTATCTTAGAGAACTTGCTAATGCGAAGAAGATCAAGATGGTTCAGGAATATCCAAACCTTTTCTACTACTATATATACACCAAACTGTATGACGGGATAGATAATGAGGAACTTTTCAAAGAAATAGACGCTATTCAAAGAGCCCTTAAAGAGAAATTCTTCACAACGCCTACGGAAAGAACGCTCGACAGGTACGATGAGATCGTAAAGATGTATGTTGATCTTGTGAACATAGAGCTTACCAATGATGATTATGACCTGTTCAAAAAGTATTCTAAAGAGGTATCAGTTGAAGATACATTTTATTTTATAAACGAGCTTACCGGAAGGTATAACCTAAACTATTCAATCGGGGAAGTGCCGTCAGAAATAAAGAACAATCTGCCGAATATGATATCCTTCTATGAAATAGCCATGAAAAGAGATAAAGCTCTTATCGACAATACGCTAAAAGAGATGGATGAGAAAGGTAAAGATCGGTGCGTACTGATCGCCGGTGGATTTCATACAAGAGGGATGAAGGATCTGCTTGAGAAGAAAGGCATCTCATATGTTGTGGTAACTCCTAAAATAACTAAGGATGTCGAGACTCCTTATATAAAGGTACTTACCAATCAGAGAACTTCTATAGAGGACATGATCACCGAAAGCGCAGTAATGCCGGGCATGGGCACAACTTCTTCTCAAAATAATATGGCGTCTCAAACGGCCCGGGAACTGGTATCCCCGCTTTACAGAGTGGGATACGCTAATATGCTTTTCAATGAGAAAGGCATATCCGAGCTTGAAAAACTTTCAGAGGAGCTTGGAAATATAGACGGTATGGAAGAGGCAACCTTCATAAATAGGGTAAAGAGCACTTTCACGGAAGCCGTTTCTATGGCTACCGATGAATGGCTGCTTAAAGTGCACGGAAATCTTATGCAGGAAACCGGCCACGATGGATGGCAGAAAATATGGGACAATAGAAATTACCAGAAAGACCTTCTCAGCGTATATCTTGAGATCATATGGAGCGAACTTCAGAAGATTGAAAAAGCAAAAGGCATAACCGGAAGAATAAGGGGTACGGAAAGCACATATAAAGCTCTCAGAAATGTCGCGATAAAGGTTTTTGCCGAACAGTTCAACGCGCCCGCGAAACCAAGATCACTCGGTGCGGCAGCGAATACTGAATTGGCGGCTCAAGAAGCAGCTTTCGAGGTAAAAAGAGAGAATCTTAACAGCATAATAGATATTGTTAAAAACGGTGAAGGTGCTACCGAAGTTATTGCTATAACAAATGGTGGTGATGGAGAGATAGTTAATGCGTATTTAGAACAACTGTCCTCGGATATTTTTAATGCAAAAGAACCTGTTGCGGTTATGGCTCATGAAGAAGTTACTAGACGCGGTCAGTTCTTAGGCTTGTTGGATGCTATGAAAGCATGGAAGGAAAAGAACGGAGACTTTAAAAAGGATGGCGTAAGCTTGGGGATAATGATGCCGGGTAAAGGAACAAGATTAAGTCCTTTTACTCACAGGTTGCATGGCATAAAACCTTTCATTACAATGCTCATAAAAGCAGGGGAAAAGTGGCTTTCCGGCGCGACTGCTTCTATGTATACGTGGAACCAGGTGGCCTATAATCTGAAAAGAATGGGTTTTCGAGGGATAGCCTGGAAATGGGGAGACGAACCGCAGATAGCGTCAAAGAGCCTGGGTTCGCTGAATTACGACTTGTCAGAAACGGATATAGTACGTTTCGGGTCCACAATGCTTGTAACGGATGATCTTGCTGAAAATAAGGAATGGATAAATGCTGATGAGGAAGGAAATTTGGTAGGATGGGCCAGAAGAAGAAATCGCAAGGATCTTTTGGAAAGACTTGGGGTTGAAGAAACTGACGATGCGAAAGCATTTGTACATATAGGAAGTCCGGCGTTCTCATACATTTTTATTGAAGAGGCGATGAAAGTGTTTGAAGATGTCCCGCAGGAAAGCTGGATAGATGTTGACGGATATCTTATTGAAGCATTGACCATGGATAAAGAGACATGGGATAGTGAATACCATATGGAGAGAAGGGTAGGCGCAACCGGGATAGAAACAGTTCTCAAGAACTGTCCGGATTTCTATCAGAGGGCCCAGAAACTAAGAGAAAATATTAATAGACGTAGAGGTAAAGCTCTTGATGCGCAGCTTAATATAAAAGTGATAAATTTCGGTGAAGATCTTTACTGGGGTGATGTTGGGCAATTAGATGCCGCGCGTAAAGCTTTTTATAATGTAAATAAGGACGATTACGACGGTGAATTCGCGCGTATGCTCGCCGGAATAGAAGATGTTAACCCGGATGAGTTTGGAAACAGGGTGATAGGCGACTGTGTGTATCCTAAAGACGGAAGTGTTAAGAATAGCACGCTTATCAATACGAAAATATACGGTTCGGCCGATATCAGCGATGCGGTTCTGGTTGATAGTGATCTGAGAAACGTTATGGTCGGCGCGGGATCAGTTGTGTATAATTCAACGGTCATTGATCTTACTGTAGGCGAGAACGCTTTCTCCTTCATGTCTGTAGGAAATAAAATAGATGTGCAGGAACGAAGCGTACATACAAGTATGCCCAAGGATATTTCCGATATATCCAAAGGACTGGATAATTGGCGCGCCCCGACATTAGATGATAAAGGGAATTCAATAAACATAGGTAAAGGTGAATTGTACAATGAACCCCAGTTCGGGAATCCCATGTCATTTAACGAGATGAGAGAAATAATGAGACAGAGAGAAGTATCGCCTCAAGCCATAGAAAGTGAGATCGACGCAAAACTAAGAGCCCCGATCAAGGAAAAACTTGAAAGGTATCAACAGCTTGCTTCAAAGTTCACCCCGCTTAAATTCGGAACAAGCGGCCTGAGGGGATTTATAGCGGTTATGACGGATATGGAAATGTATATAAATACGCAAGGTTTTCTTAAATCGCAGAACGTCCAGCCAGGTGAAGTGGTTGTTATAGGAGGAGACCGCAGGCCAAGCACACCGGACATCATGACAGCCGTAGGAAAAGCTGTAGAAGATTACGGCGCTATCCCTGAGTTTATAGGGTACATGCCGTCTCCCACTGTTTTTACGGAAGGAACAAAAAAAGGACAAATAAACATAATGGTGACAGGCAGTCATATTCCTTTTGACAGGAACGGTATAAAATACGGCAAAAGGGGCGGAGAAGTGCTTAAGTCGGATGAAGCCGGGATATTGGCTCAAGTTTCGGAGATTCGTGGAATAGAATATTCTAGACTGGAGACAAGTTCCATTTTTAATGACGACGGAAAGTTTAAAATAAAACCTGAATATGATTTGGTTGCAGGGCAAGCGGCAGCTACAGAAAACTACATTAATAGATATGTGGATGCATTTCCGAGTTATATTCTGGCGGGTGTAAAAGTCGCTTTCTGGCAACATTCAGCAGTGGGACGTGATATTATATATGAAATATTCAAACGTCTCGGAGCAGAGGTTGTAATAGTAGAGAGAAGTGAAGTGTTCGTACCAATAGACACCGAAAAACTTACGCCGGCAATGGAAGTTATGCTTAAAAAAATAGCCGAAGAACAGAATCCGGATGTGATAATATCAACGGACGGAGATTCAGACAGGCCTCTTCTTGCTGATGAAAACGGTAATTTTCTTACCGGAGATAAACTGGGCGCGCTTGTAACAATGCTGCTTAAGCCCGATTTTGTAGCCTTTCCCGTAAGCACGAATGATTCGGTGCCTGCCATATTGGAAGCCAGGGGCATAAAAGTAGTTCAGACAAAGATCGGGTCGCCTTATGTCGTAAAAGCTATGTTAGATAAACTTGGAGAAGACCAGACGGCAAAAGTCGTGAGCTGGGAAGCCAACGGAGGATATCTATTAGGAAGCGATTGGACTATTGCGGAGGGCAGAGAGCCTATGATCAAATTAGCTTCAAGGGACGCGGTATTGCCGCTTCTAGCCACGATAACACTGGCGCAGCAGGAAGGGTTAACAGTAGGAGAACTTATTGACCAGAAACTCAGGCATCCCGAAACCGGGGAGCATAGGATGAATAGTGCCGGGGTTTTTGATAAGTTTACGGAACTGTTCGGAGTAGAAGGAGATGAGGCTTTTGATCTTATGAAAGGGACAGTAAAATCCATATCACCCGAACTAAATGACAATAAAGTTATCTCTGTGGATTTTGCTAATGAAAAAGTTGAAAGACTTGAAGGTGAAACATTTGATACTAAAGTGCTTCCCATCGACCATCTATATACAAACGGAGATAACGTAGAATGGTTTAGAGTAAAACAACTTTTGGAAAGTGTTTTCAGTGAGTATGGTTTTCCGGAAATAACGAATATAAATATACTTGACGGAGTGAAAATAAGATTTGCTAACGGAGAAAGTTCGCATCTTAGGCCTTCAAGTAATGCTCCTGAATTTAGAAATTATGCTATGGCAAACAATATGGAAAGAGCAAAAGAAATAGTAGAGGTAGGTGTGACAAAGATCATACCGGATCTTGTTAGAAAAGTTTTTGAAGGTGCAGGAGAAGAGGTTGAAGCGGAAAGCGATGTATTGCCTGCAGGTATTATGGAGCGCATCTCGCAGGATAAAGATTATAAAGCTCTTGATGCTGCAAAACGCGCGCAATATGTTTTAGCTGTTTCTCTGCTCTATGAAAAGGTTAAATCAGGCGAAAGAATACCTTTTAAACGATATTTCAAGCTAGGGTCCGATGGATATAAATGGGGCCTTCCGTTTGAGGAATATGTCAGAGAAAGTTATTTTAACGGAATAGGCGCTAAAGAGCTTCTAAACATACTTGTGAATAGTTTAAGCCTGGAACAGTTAGAGGCTTTCCAGAGACAGTACAGAGCTCTGAGATCTAAACAGGGGTTTGATTCCTGGCTTAAGGAAAGTATCCAGAACGGAGTGGTAGCGGAAAGATGGTTTACAGCCAATACCATAGAAATAGGAGGAGTTTCTCTTCCCATGAAAGTGTTGACTTATTTCCCGCAAGAGGTATTTGGAAGAGATCATTCTGTACAATTTGGCGCAAAGAACAGCATTGTCGCTAAACACTTAACGTCAAAAGTTCCTCTATCTTTGCAACTCCATACTTTCGCGGAAATGATCGTACCTATGAATGAAGGAGATGCATGGCTGGGGCTTAAAAATGATATTTCCGCGGAAGAATTTTTAAAAGCTTGCAAGGAAGGCAAAGTCGATGATGTTATGAACAAGGTAGAACTTAAGCCCGGAGTGCCTATGGTCGTACCCGCTTTTATGCCGCATGCATACGGAAAAGTAAACGTATACGAGGTTAAAGCTGTTACAGCAGCTGAAGATATGGGAGGGACTATATCTTTCTTTGACCGTTTAAAGTTTATCCCGGTTCTTGAAGAACTAGGACTTTCCTCCTTGGATATGCCGGCAGAAAGATTACTTGAAATAAATCCGGGCAGGGCAAAAAAAGATGTTCTTACCATGACGCCGGAACAGTTTGAGGACACGGTTAAGTGGCTAAAGGAAGCGGAAAAGAGAGGAATGTTAAACAAACTGAATGTTGACGATATTGTTTATGATCCTGTTGTGATCGAGAAAGAAGATAAAGCAAGATTCGAAAAGATGGGTGAAACAGATAAATTTGTGACAGCCAGATATGTTTTGGATGAAGGCGGGATTATAGATCAAGCTGAAATGCTGGAAGGCAGATTTCATACATTGTTTGTTTCTGAAGGAGAAGTTGAAATTACCACTTTCAGGGGGAACGGCTATGTTCTTCAGGAGGGGCAAAAGGTCCAGGTATATACAGCTATGGGGGGATATGAAATAGTAGCGGAAAAAGGTCCCGCGGTAGTGTATACGCAGGTCGAATCCCTGCCGAACAAAACAGAAAAAACAATAATTGGGGAAGGTAAAAAAGTCGAAGGAACAGAGCTTCCAAGGTACAAAGAAAATATTGTTCTAGATGAGTTCCCGATGGGGAATATTGTTGCTTCCGATGAGGTAGAAATAGTAGAGAAAGGACGTATACGTCCTCCTGCTATAATTGCCGGGAGAGAACATACTTTAATCGTAACAGAAGGTGGAATAAGACTTTTGGATAAGAGCGGAGAAGTTATAACCGAGTTATATTCGGGAGAGTTTTATGACATAGATCCGGGAGTAGAATATTTTATTGAGAAGAACGGAATCGAAGCCGACAAAAAGGCAGCGGTAAAGTTTGATTATGTTAAGAGCAATATAGAAGAGGATCTTTATGCAGTGTATGACGTTCTGAACAAGCATATGCCGGCTCTTGTGGGAAACAAAGTAGATCTCATACTTCCCACCGAGATGTTTAGGAGAGGAGGCAGAGGAGATGTCGGGTCCAAAGAATGGGAAGAAAGGCAGCTGAACGAGATGCTTGGTGGGAAAGATACGGTTAAGATACATACTTATAACAGCGCAGCTTTCGACTCCATCTCTTCCATTAATATAAGAGAAGACGCTGTAGGAATAATAGGAGCTACCGGAAAGAATCTTACGGTTGACTACACTCTTAATGAGCCGCTTCAAGAATTCATAGCAGACAATCGCGTATTACCACTTTCGGATCAAGATAATCTTGCTGAAGGAGGACTTCTTTTAGCAAGAAAGATAGAAGGTGCCGCGCTTATGCAGGCGCTGATCAAGAAGGAAGATATAGACTCCAGTCAGTCGGTAGCTGAGGACGCACGTACCCTGATGACACAGCTGACAGGTAAATCTGTCGAAATGACAGCGCTTTATTACATGCTGCCGTTTAAAGACGTTAGAGGTGTACTTTCTCAGATAGAAGGAGATCCGGGTGCAGATATTATCCAGATGAGTTTTCTAAGGTTTAAGGAACGTTTGGTCGAAGTGCTGGGCCTCAAGCCGATGCAGCCTTTGATACAGAACCTGCAAAAAGAGATCGAAAACCGCATGAAAGCATTGTGGAGCGTATAAAGAAAAAGTGAGTAGTAAGCAGTGAACAGTGAACAGTTGTTTGACTGAAACTATGAGGGACGAACAATAAGCTGTGAACCAACAAAAGGGTAGGGGAAAAAGGGTGTCTCGTAATTGAGACGCCTTTTTTTATATCAATATTTGTACCGTTTGCAATTTTAGCTTTACAAGTGTCCCCTTTTTTGTGTTTAAAGGTGCCCCTGAGTCTTTATCGCTCACTCGGAATGAGAAGTGGCGGGGTTTCACAGTAGCTGGGGTTTAAACCCCAGCTACTGGACTCATGATAAAAGACTTACATATCCTATGGTGCCACTTTTAAACACGAAAAAGGGGACAAGTTGCTTCATAACTTCGCAAACGGTACAAATATATTGGCAAAAGGGGTGCTTTGTCATATACTGAATTATTATGAAAAATAATAATACATCTAAATCTATACCTTCACTACCGATCTCTTCACTTGAGATGTTGACTTCCAATATAGACGAAGCGAAAAGGCTTAGTGAGGAGAATAGGAGCGTAAAATTAGCTGCTGTTGTTTCCGGGAACAGGTCTACGTGTCTTAACTGGAAAGAGCGGCTCAAAAGTACGGGATCCCATATCTTTAATAGGGATAAAAGTACGCTTATATTGTCGCTTGAAGAGAAGATCGGCACAAAGGATAAAGAGGGCAATTTTTTAGGTACGCTTCTTGCTTACAGGTATATGAAAGAAGAGGCGCTTAAAGGAAATCTAAATTATCTTGATACAGTCTCTTTAATAGGCATGCTATTCGGCAGAGGTGAAAGGATATCCCCAATAACCCAGGCTTCAGGATGCAGTAAGCCATGTATAAAAGTTACTCCGGCTAATATTGATATAGACGGTAAGAAAACCGCATTTTCTGCCATAGAAGAGGCGATGCTGTATTTTATACCGGTAGCAAAATATCTTGAGCGACGTGGGTTCAAGGGAACTTTAAGTAAATGGGGAGATCAGACAGAGATAGCATCAATAGATCTTACGGAAGAACCCGAGAAGAAAGATGTTTTTTCTGAATACGATATAGTCAAATTTATATCCGTTATGGAAGTTACGGAAGACGCGGCAAAACATAAAGATTGGGTAGTTTTTGATAAAAATAGTAACATGACAGCACAGGTTTCCCGGAATGCCAGGGAAGTTCTTGTTGAGGAGCTCGAGAAACTTGGATCTCTTCCGGATAAATCTAATAAGTATTATGCAGGTGTAAGCTTAGGACCCGTAGCGGTTTCATACGAGTTTCTTGAGATAGCGTCCTGTGTATTTCAAAAAGAAATATTGGAAGACGGAGTATGCGTTGATTTTGATCCGTATTTACTTATGGCTATGGCTATGGAAGAGCGGCATGCGGATAAATGGAAAGAGCTTGCTTTAGGAGACAAGGATTTGTGTGATCTTTTAAACATGATTCCCGACTTTTTTGATAAAGTGCAGGAGGTAAAACGGATATTCAATAAAAAACACGGAAGAAAACTTAATATTAAAGTTTTGGATCTAGGCTCAGATCTTTATTGGGCGGATATTGGTCAGCATGCTGCTATGAGGGAGAAGTATCTTACGCTTAAGGAAGATAGTGTAGCAGGAAGAGTTGCCAGGCGCCTTGCAGGGATACCGGATACAAGAGATAAAAAGGGTAATATAATAGCGGGATCACAGATAAGTAGTGAAATAGATGTTCGGGATTCGGTTATAGTGGGAACACGTATTACAGGCAAAGGAAAAGTTGCGGGAAGCGTGTTCATGGATTCTGAATTTAGAGATATTGACTCTATAGATTCTTTTGCAGTCGCAAGTATTAGGCGCGGCAGCGTGAAAATGCCCGGACACTGCGGCCTTTATGAATCTGTTGGCGGGGAGGATCTGGTTCTTAAAAAGAAGGAGCGCCATGTATCGGTTCTCACTCAGCAAGAGAAAATAGATATGAAAGTTTCGGAGGATACAGATCTTAGAGATAAGGATAACACGTACAATGTACCCATAATGGGAAACAAAATGTCATTTCTTGAAGCGTATGATGAAATGTTCGGAGCAGGTATGGATGAGATCGAAAGGAGAAAAGAAAAAGTGGTAAAAAGTTTAAACAATGCAGCTATAGAGACCAAAGAACTTAAACCTTTAAGATTCGGGACTAGCGGGCTTCGGGATAAAGTTGAGTTCATGACGGACAAAGAGTGTTATATCAACACCAAAGGGTTCATCTCTTTTCTAGAAGAGAGGGGCGAGATGAAGCAATGCAAGGAGATAGCTGTTGCGGGAGACAGAAGGTCAAGCACTCCCAGGATAATGATAGCTGTTATTCAGGCTATAAAGGACAAGGGATATGCGCCTATTTTCTGCGGACATCTGCCGAGTCCGGCACTCACATGTTTTGCTGTTCACAAAAAGATCCCTAGCATAATGGTTACAGGTAGTCACATTCCGGATGACAGGAATGGCATAAAATTTACTAAAAGAGCAGGCGAAGTCTTGAAGTCTGATGAGGATGATATACTCCGCAATGTTACCTCTTGCAGAGAGGAGACAGTAGCAAAAGATAGTGAAAGTGGGCTGTTCGATGAAAAAGGTATGTTTAGAGAGAAGAAAGTTTTGCCAGGCGAAAATAATGAAGCTGTGGTGGAAGAAATATATGTTGAGAGATATCTGGACGCTATTCCGAAAGATGCTTTAGGAGGAAAGAAAGTAGTGCTGTATCAGCATTCTGCGGTAGGCAGGGATATAGTAAAAAAAGTATTTGAAGGACTGGGAGCTGAAGTTATAGCTGCCGGAAGAAGCGATACATTCGTGCCGGTTGATACGGAGAAAGTTTCTGACGAGACCAGATCTCTTCTTAAGAAATGGGCCGGGGAATACAAGCCTTTTGCGATAATATCGACTGACGGTGATTCCGATAGGCCTCTTCTTGCTGATGAAGAAGGCGAGTTTTTGACCGGAGATAAGCTGGGCGCATTAGTGGCATTATTCCTAGAGCCTGATTTCGCGGCGGTGCCTATAAGTACTAATGATGCCGTTATCAGTGTACTGAAGGCGAAAGGTATAGGAGTTACTCAGACAAAGATAGGGTCCCCCTATGTGATAAAAGCGATGATAGATGAACTGGCTAAAAACCCCGGATCTAAAGTAGTGAGCTGGGAATCTAACGGAGGGTTCCTTTTGGGGAGCGACTGGACAATAGGCGGCAAAACATTAAAAGCTCTGCCCACAAGGGATGCTATATTGCCTCTAGTGGCAGTTATGCTCGAGGCAATAAAAGAGGACAAGACTATTTCTCGTCTTATATCCTCGTCTTTGCCCAAAAGGTATACGCATGCCGATGTTATTGATGACAAAACAGAAGGATGTACAGCTTATACTGCGGAAATGGGCAAAAAGATCGTTGAGAAATTTTCCGTTCCGGAAGGAAAGAATGACGAAAGATTTAAGACTGTTAAAGAGAGCCTAAGTAAATATTTTAACAAAGGCACTGGATTTTCTGAGATCGCATCAATAAATTCTATTGATGGCGTAAGGATAGTTTTTGGTGATAATAAAGTGGCTCATCTTCGCCCTTCGGGGAACGCACCTGAATTCCGGATGTACGCTACTGCGGATACGCAGCAGGAAGCTGAAGAGATAGTTGAAAAAAGGTTGGTTATTATGCCTATGATGATTTCTGACATGACGTCGTCCGATGGAGAACCCAGATCTTTGGGCGCGCATGCGGAAGGCGAGGGATTTGGAGAGGAAGGTTCCGGGGAAAAAGTTATTGATGCGCTTTCTCGGGGAATCCCGCTATACATCAGGCCTTATGAAGAACCGAAAGTCTGGGGGGTCAAGGGAATAGGTGAATACTGGTACGGTGCGGAAGCCGGGGAAAAGAGTTCAGAAGTTGTTTGTGGTAAGAGCACAGCTAAAGCTATTGATATCTTAAAGGCCGATCCTGAAAAATTTTTAGGTAAAGGTGTTGTAGAAAGGTTTGGAGAGAGACTGCCTTTAGTCAAAATACTCACGCCTAAAGGGAGACTCTCCGTACAGTTTCATGATTCTAAAAATGAACTGTGGATCGTTACAGGGATAGATGCTTCTCTTTGCGGCGCTGCCCCGGAAATAATACTAGGATTCAGTCAGGATAAAGTGAATGAATGCGGAACAGAAATAACCGAAAAGTACAAAAAAGCCCTGAAGCAGTACGGGAAAGCGCTAAACTCACTTATAGATTTGCTGGAAGGGGACGATGAAGGTAAAGAAGCTCTCAAGCAGGAAAAAGATGTCCTTAACGCAGCCCAAAAAATGGCAGAGAAAACTGGTGAAGCGCAGGAGGGGCTTGACGAACTTATAAAATGCAGGAAAGAAATCGATAGATTTTACGAATACCGGACAGTTAAAATAGGTGACGTTATACCGGTCCCCTCAGGCACATTACATGCTTTAGGACCCGGAATAGAGGTAGTTGAGCCTCAAATAGCCGGACCCACTCAATCTCTGGAAGACGGGGAGACTTATCCTGTGAGATACTATTTTCCGGGATTTGAGAGAGAAGGTGCTCAAAAACGGCTTGATATAGACAGAATAGGGGAAATGGACACTTCGGGGAAGATGGACTCTTCGCCGGAAGTCATTGAAAATAAAGGAGATGCGACAGTTGAAAGGCTTCCTGGGAACTTTTCTGATAAAGGGCTAGAAGTGCATAGAGTAACCCTCAAAAAGGGGGGCATAATAGAAAAGAAGGATATAACAAGTTTTCATAATCTGGTCACGGTTTCTGGCAAGGCAAAAGTCGCAGTTGCTGGATCTGAATATGAAGTACCTGAGGCCTCCCCGGGAGGAAATATGCTGATAATACCGGCTTCTGCGGGTAATTTTACTATAATATCCTGCGGAGAGGAAGCTCAAATAATCGATACTTTTACACCCTTATTTTAATTAGTATCTTTTTATATCTTTATAATATGTTTATTGACAGGAGGTCCCCTTTCCTGTAAAATACTATAACTTACTACTACAACGGAGGAAAGAGAAACAAAAGGATGTTAATGGAAAACGAGACTTTCTTGCAGAAGATTAACAAGCAAAAGATATCGTATCTTTTTATTGCATTACCATTTACGTTATTTTTCGTGTTCCAATTAGTGCCTGTTTTTGTCTCATTTTTCTGGTCCTTTACAAAGTATGATGTAATCCATTCCCCCCAATTCGTGGGATTTGCTAATTATAAAACGATATTTTTCAACGATCCTCTTTTCTGGAAAGCTATAAGGAACACGTTTGTTTACGTGATCGGAGTGGTTCCGCCGGGTATTATTATGGCTCTTCTTCTAGCTGTCGCTATAGATCAGAAGATCAAGCTCAAGAACTTTTTCAAATCAATATTTTTTCTGCCTACAGTTACCGCTATGATAGCTATTTCTGTTATATGGAAATGGTTATATGCAGGTGAAAAATATGGGCTGTTAAATTTTTTTCTCATAAAAGTGGGGCTGCATCCGATAGATTGGTTGGCTAGCCCGGCATGGATACTTCCGTCAATAATGATAATGTCGATATGGGCGGGTCTGGGATACAATATGATCTTGTTCCTGGCTGGTCTTCAGACAATACCTGATTCTATGTATGAAGCTGCTGAAATAGATGGTGCGGGATTCTGGAGGAAATTCGTTCATATAACATTGCCGCTTCTCCGGCCTATTATAGTTTTTGTGACAATGATGAGTTTTGTGTTCAGTTTTCAGGTATTTGAACAGGTATATGTTATGACAGGCGGTAGTGGAGGTATAGGCGGAGTATTGAATTCTGGACTGACCATAGTTGCTTATCTTTATGATAAGGGTTTTCAGAAGTTTCAAATGGGATATGCTTCGGCATTGGCATACATAATATTTTTGATGACATTCATGCTTACTGTGATAAACAAACGCCTGATGAAAAGCGAAGTAGGGTATTAGGGTGTTAGGTTTTAGGTGTTAGGTTTTAGGTTTAAAGTTTAAAAGTAAGATCCCTCGACGCGTTCGTTGCACTCACTCGCTCGGGATGACAGGGTCGGGGGTTGGAAGAACAGTTGGAGCCGGACTTTTGACTTTTTGACTATTCATTGTTTACGAGTCACGAGCCACGGATCACGAGCCACGAAAAAAGGCAGTACATGATTGGACGAGGAATAGGTATAAGAAAAGATATATTTGCTATAAGAACGGTCATATATGGCTTTCTCATTGTCGGTGCGATAACTATGGCATTGCCATATATCTGGATGCTTGTTACTTCTATAAAGCCTATTGAGGAGATACAAGCTTTTCCGCCGACTTTTAGAGTAAAAAATCCTACTTTAGAACCGTACAGAGATCTTTTTCGTATGGTACCTATGGGTAGGTATATTTTTAACAGTTTGTTTGTTGCGGGGTCAATAACCATTTTTAATGTATTCGCAACATCACTTGCTGGATATGCTTTTGCGAAACATAAGTTTTGGGGTAGAGATAAGATCTTTTTTCTGTTTATAGGATCATTGATGATACCCTGGCAGATAAATATTATTCCGGGATTTGTAATAGTTAAAAATCTTGGTTGGTTAAATACTTATAAGGGCCTGATCATTCCATCTATGGCCTGGTGCGCGTTCGGGATATTTCTTAACAGGCAGTTTATATACAGCATACCGGACGACCTTATAGATGCTGCCCGTATAGACGGGTGTACCGAATTTATGATATACAGGCTTGTTATTTTGCCGCTTATAAAACCGGTACTGGCTACATTGGCCATATTTACATTTTTGCAGCAATGGAATAATTTTGTTTGGCCACTAGTAATAATACATACTAGCCATATGAGGACCCTGCCGTTAGCTTTAGCGGTTCTCACCGGCCAGTTTGGAGCTAATTTTGGATTGGTAATGGCAGGAGCTGTGGTTGCTACGGTCCCGATGCTGGTGGTATATCTCTTATTTCAGAAATATATTATCAAGGGGATAGAAATGACTGGATTAAGAGATAGATTGTAGAAGCTTTAGATGAAAGAGGCAAACGGCGAAGGGAGAAAGAAAAAAGAATGAAAGAAAGAACTAAAAAAGTTTTTTACATATGTGCAGCGGTGACGATCATGGTATCGGTGACGTTTACGGGTTGCGGGCAGAAAGAGTCCGGTGATGTTATAGGGCCGAAGCCCGAAGTAGTTCAAGTATCTTCAGGGGACGAGCTAATGTATATTCCGGTTTCCTCTGCTGCTGCGTCAAGTTTTGACCAGACGCCTGACTGGGCGCCCGAACCTAATCCTATGGCTACCTCAGACGGAGATATGCTAACTCGATGGTCGAGCAGCTATATGCCCGGAGAACAATGGATATCGTTAGACATGGGTCAAGAACGCGTAATAAGCGATGTTATAATACGTTGGGAAAGAGCATATGCTACGGATTACGATATAGAGGTATCCGGCGACAATAAGAGCTGGACTAATGTTTATAGCCAGCAGGGTTCCTCCGGTGGGTCTGTAGAATCATCTTTTTCTCCGATAAAATGCCGGTATGTAAAAATAGTGAGCAAAAAAAGGGTAAACGATTCTTGGGGTATATCTATCTGGGAAGTCGAAATATACGGCCCGGCTAGCCATAATCCTGGCGTTACGGTAACGAAGGATCGCTACTTGTCTAAAGAGGATCAGGAAGAGATGGGAAAAGAGGTTCTTGGGAAGATCAACGAGAACGCGGCACCTATAATTCCTATTAAACAAAAGCCTTTTCAAAAAGGTGTGGTCTATACTTCATGGATGGCAGATGAACTTGCGATGCCTAGTTCAGACTTAACTTTACTATATCTGAAAGATAGCGGTGTTGATACGGTAAGTATAATGGTTCCGGCTTATCAAGATACGTTGTATTCCGCAGAGGTTTATACGAACGATAAACCCGACGGGGATACTCCTACAGATGCAGCGCTTAAGCATGCGGTAGATATATGTCATAAGTTAGGCATGCGTGTAATGATCAAGCCTCATGTTGATCCGAGGACTGACGAAGCCAGGATCAATATAATGCCTTCGGAAGAATGGTTTGATAGTTATGAAAAGTTCGTTTTAAGGTATGCGAAGTTCTCTCAGGAAAATAATGCGGAACTGTTCGCCGTGGGTACAGAGCTGGAGGCGACATCTTTTGAGGGTTGGACACATAGATGGGAACCCCTAATAGATAAAGTCAGGGAAGTGTATAAGGGAGACCTGACGTATGCCGCCAACTGGACTGAATATGAGGGCGTACCGTTTTGGCATAAAATGGATTTTATCGGGATAGACGCGTATTTCCCTTTAACGAATGATGATGATCCTAATCCGGTAGACCTCAGAAATTCGTGGGAAGCGATTGCTGATAAAATAGAAGTTTGGCTGGAAGACAAAGGATTAACAGATAAAGGCGTGATCCTTACTGAGATAGGATACCCTTCTGCACGGGGAGCTAGCCGGCAGCCATGGGTAGCGATATCAGATGTTGAAGATCAAGACGAACAGGCGGAATGCTTGGACGCAGTGTTTGAGGTTTTAAGTAAGAGGCCCTGGTTCCAGGGGTATTACATATGGCAGTATTTTCCACAGGATAGGTGGAGTCCTTTAGGATTCACGGTGAAAGGTAAAAAAGCCGAAGAGATAATAAAAAAATGGATGGCTATTTAATTAACTAGGAGATAAAAGGAGGATACAATGAAAAAAATGTTATTAGCGGTAATAGCGGTAAGCGTATTGTTTGCATGGACAGCAGTAGGTACGGCTGAAGAGGAAGTTCTGTTTGGTTTTGAGCAAGGTCTGGAGGGTTGGGAAATACCCGACTGGGCTTTTGAAAAACCTGATCATGTCCAGAAAGAAATAAAATCTTCGGACAAGTATGCTTCAGAGGGAATCAGCAGTCTTGAGATCGATACTGAATTCCCCGGCGGTAAATGGACAGGCGCGATAGTCGAGATAATGCAGTTCTTCGATTGGTCGGCGTATAGCGAGGTAGCCTGTGACGTATATATTCCTGCGGACGCTCCGGTAGGGCTCAAAGCTACTGTTATCCTGACCGTGGGAGATTCTTGGAAATGGGTGGAAATGAGCCGGTCTTTTGATCTTATCCCTGGCGAATGGGTAACTGTTAAAGGAGATCTTATGCCGGGTAGTATAGATTGGCGTAGAGTACAGGTAGACGAGACTTTCCGTAAAGATGTAAGAAAAATGGACATAAGAGTATACTCGAATAATCAGCCTGCTTATACCGGGCCGGTATACGTCGACAATATAAGAGTAGTAAAGTAAGAGAACAGCGTAATATAGTACCGACATCTTTGGATTTATGTCTCCAAATGGAAATGTATTACGAAAAGGAGAACCATGAAGTATTTGCGTATCAAAGCTATCAGTTTAGCTATTGCGGCAGTTTGTTTAACGGTTCCAGGTCTCACCGGGTGCGGAAAAGACAGTTCTGTGCAGCCCGCGGACGAGTCTTCCGTTGAAATTCCAAAAATGCCGTCAACAGCGCCCATAACCGAAGAAAGGGTGTATTACGATTTTGAAAGAGATTTGTCGGGTTGGGAAATCCCCATGTGGACTCGCGGAAAATCGGATTACGTTGCCAAGGGCCTGAATATATCCAACGATATATTTTTGCATGGACAAGGCTCAATGGAGATCGTAGCAGATTTTCCCGGCGGAAGTTGGACTGCCGGACTGGTTGAGATCCAGCAGTATCTAAATTTGAGCCCGTATAGAGTAATAAGTACCGATATTTACATCCCGAGCGACGCACCCGATGGGTTAAAGGCCAGATTTGTTTTGACTGTAGGAGAGAACTGGAAATTTGTAGAGATGAGTAGAAGCGTACCTCTCGTACCCGGGAAATGGGTAACTCTTACGGCGAACATAGAACCGGGAAGTTATGATTGGAAAAGGGTTGTTCCTGACGAGGCCTTCGCTCAGGATGTTCGTAAAATCGCTTTTAGGGTAGAGTCTAATAAAAAGCCGCAATATACGGGTTCCGTGTATGTGGACAATGTTAGATGCGGGAAATAAGAGAATAGAAGATAGAAAAAGTCACCAGTTACCAGGTCACCGGTGACTAGCAACTAGTCACTGTTTGCAGTTCAAGAAACGTTGTTTTTTAGAAACGTTCAAAACGGTTATAACCGGAGGAACAGATATGAATAAAAAAAAGATCGAGATACCTAATCCTGTTAAAAAAATACTTCCCATACTTTCGGTGGTCCTGCTAATAGCCGCCGCGGTAGGGATCAAGGTCCTGCTTACTCCTTCTCCGGATATTGTATTCCAAAAAGGTCTAGGGTATGTGACATGGTCGCAAGCAGGTTACGATTCTTCCGCATCGGACGAGTCTATAGCTAGGGCTAGAGAAGATGGTGCTGACTGGGTGAGCGTTCTAGTCACGTGGTATCAGACAACACCTTGGACCGGAGACATACATAAAACAGATAAAACGCCGTCGGATGCATCGGTTGTGCGGGCCATTAGAAAAGCACACGAATTAGGTATGAAAGTTACACTTAAACTTCACCTTGACCTTTTGGATAAATCTGATGGTAGCTGGCGCGGAGAGATAGGCGCTACGAACGAAGCTGATTGGAAAAAATGGTTTGATAATTATACCGAATATGTGCTTTATTACGCTGATATTGCGACCGAAGAAAAAGTTGAAATGATATGTATTGGAACCGAACTTTCGACTGCCGCTTCGGTGAAAGGATATTTATGGAGAGATTTGATCTCAAAAGTAAAGAGCAAATACAAAGGTCTTACAACTTATGCGGCTCATTGGGACAGATATCAGGATATACGTTTTTGGGATATGTTAGACTTTGTAGGTATTAATGCTTATTTTCCATTAACAGAGGAAATGGTTCCTTCCCTTGAAGTTATTAAGGAAGGTTGGGTCCGATGGGTCGATGAGATGGAAGAATTTCAAATAAAGATCAATAAACCCGTAATCTTCCCGGAGATAGGATGTTCTTCTGCCGATGGCGGTGCAATACGTCCTTGGGAACATGTACCTAGAACCGAGGTTAATCTGCAGCTGCAGAAAGATTATTACCAAGCGCTTATGGAGATCTTCTGGCCTAAAGAATGGTTCTACGGATTATACTGGTGGTATTGGGGAACTAATGCCAATATGGGAGGTCAGTATAATCGAGGATTTACTCCACAGAACAAACCGGCTGAAAATGTTGTCAAAGAATGGTTCGCTAAACCTGTAAAACGCTCACAGTACTAGGAGAAGATATCTTATGAAGTCCTTCTATTACAGCTGGCTACAAAAACCATTAGCTACGTTTTCAGGGCAAAAAATCCTCAACGTAGCACACTGGCTACGTTTCCGGTTTTTTTACCCTTCAGGCCTTGCTACTGGCTTTTTCGCTCAGCTTCATAACAAAGGACTTCATAAAATAGCTTCTACTGAAAGGGCATACTTATGCGGGATTTTGTCGTAAAAGAAGAAAGACTATCCGAAAAAGAACGTAGGAATCTGGGAATACTGGATTCTATACGCCGCAAAGGTGAGATATCTCGTGCCGATATTTCAAAGATAACAGATCTTAATATCGTAACCGTATCAAATTATGTAGCAAAATACATAAAAGATAAAATTATTCTTGAGACAGGACTGGATATTTCCACAGGAGGAAGGAGACCGGAACTTCTTAAGATCAATAAAGAATACGGATATAGTTTAGGCATAGATCTGGGCGCGCCTCAAATAACTTCTGATTCAAATATCGTCGGTGTGATCATGGATCTTTCCGGCCGCGTCATAGCAAAAGAAACGCTAAAAAAAGAAAAATATAGTTTTGATAAATTGTCGAGCAAAGTACTAGAGCTCAGCGATATCCTGGTGCAAAAAAGCGGCATTGATACTTCGAAGATTAGAGGTATAGGTGTCGGGATCTGGGGCGTATTGGATAGATACAGGGGTATGGTCAGGTATGCTGTCGAGGAAGAGCAGATAGTAAGCTATACGAACCTTGTAGACCAATTACGTGACAAATTCAATGTCCCGGTAGTTATTGAACATGATGCTACATTAGCCGCTTTTGGAGAAAAATGGTCGGGAATAGGAGCGTCGACTTCAGCGGAAAATTTAGTATTCTTATGCGCGGATTCGAGCTGCGGACTTATAATAAGAGACGAAATATATTTTGGAGCAAGCAAGAGTGCGGGAGAACTTAATATTAATCCGCCGCTTTCCGGTGAAGAGGCCGATAAAGATAAATGCTGGTCAAGTTATGAATACGGATGCATTATGAGGTCGAGAGGAATAGATCTGGGCATTGCTGACAAAGTGAAGCAATATATTAAAGAACATCCGGGAGAAGGAGATAAACTTTTAGAAATAGCCGGAGGTAATCCGGAAGACATCGATCTTAAGGCGGTCATTGAGGGCGCTGATAAGGATGACAAAGTATCAAAAAAGGCTCTGGAAGAAGCAGGAAATTATCTGGGAGCGAAGATAGCATTTCTAATAAATTTGTTCAATCCTGAAGTTGTTGTTATAGGCAGGGGTATAGAAAAGACGGGAAACCTGTTCTTTTCCGCGGTAAGAAAATCCGTCAGAAAATGGGCATATGAAGAATCGGTTAAAGTAGTCAAGATACTTCCTTCAAGTCTTGGTGAAGATGTTGTAGCTACGGGTGCGGCAGCCTTTGTCATACAAAATATCTTTGCACAGGTATAAAAACAGTGAACGGTGAACGGTGAATGGTAAACAGTTTGTAAGGAAGAGGTAATGGAATAGTAGGGGCGGGCCACAAGGTTCGCCCCTACTTGTAGATAATAGAAGTTAGGGGAGCCGAGTGAGATGTTATTTATAAAAAGAAAAGTAGCGGTTATTTCGATAGTATTGCTATCGATAATAATGTCTGGATGTGGATCGTCTGGCGCAAAAGACAATACACTAGTTATGTGGCTTGTAGGATCAGAATCTCAGGCTAGAATTATAGTCGACTTAAGCCGAGAATTCACCGAGAATACAGGGACCAAGGTTTCATGTCAGGCTATTTCCTGGGGCGACGCACATAGCAAATATCTTACCTCTATAGCGGGTGGAGTTTCTCCGGATATCGGTACCATGGGACTTACTTGGGGAATGGAATTCGGTGAGTTGGGAGCAATGGTAGACTTTAATAAAGAGTTCCCGGAAGACACTGCCGAATTTGGAAAGAAGATGTTTCCATGTCTTTTTGACTCAACACAGGTAGGCGACAGTATTTATGGCATTCCTTTTGATCTTTCTCAGCACATAATGTATTACAGGACAGATATTATTAAGGATCCTCCGGAGACTTGGGAAGAGATGCTAGAGGTCTTAATAGAGCTTCGCGCGCAGGGTAGAGGCATGCTTATAGATTGGGGGTCACTTGGGTGGATAGGGTACTCGCCCTTTTTATGGCAGGCCGGAGGTACATATTATAACGAGGACAATACAAAAGTAACACTTGATTCTCCTGAAGCCGAAGAGGCTCTTAAGTTTTTTGCCGGACTATATAAAGAAGGAGTGCCCAAAACCAAGGTTCCCTTGGAACAGGGGATGAGAATAGGGGATTATCCTTTAGCAATATCCGGTAACTGGAAAATAATCAGTCTTAATGCCGGGGCGCCTGAGATAAAAGGAAAATGGAGTATATCCAGATTACCCGCAGGTCCTTCAGGGAAGAGAACGGCTTTTATCGGAGGACGCGTTCTAGGAATATTTTCAGGGTCCGATAAAAAACAAGAAGCATGGGACTTTATGAAATTTCTATTTCGTCCGGACATACAAGAAGCGATATATCAAAATTCTCTCGAAACAGAAGATTCTTATCTGCCTCCGAATATGGAGTCATGGAAGAATCTTGAAATGAACAAAGGATTTAAAAGGATACTGGAAAGTCAAGCCCAGGATGCGAAAGGGCCTCCCGCCGTTCTCGCATGGGATTCCAGTACAAGGTTCATAGATCATGCTATACAAATGGTCATATTAAAGAATGCCGATCCCGCCGAAGAGCTGAAGAAAGCATCGGTCCAGATGCAGAAGGAATTAGATGCTAGGAGATAGTCGATAAGTTTGTATGCGATACAAAAAAAGCGAAGGATGAAAATCCTTCGCTTTTTTTTACTACCAAATGTTTTTTTATTTAAAACTGTGTAGATAGCTTAACTACAACTTCCTGATCCGCGGAAGTATTCTTGCCCCAGAAAGTATTACCGTACTGAACTTCAAGGTTGAGAGAATTTTCGCTCAATGTGACAGAACCGTTAGGTCCGGATGATGATACGTCTTCACCTGCTAATGCGCGGTAAAGATCCAGCAACTGAAAGATAGGGCCTATTCTCCAAATAGCATAATCTTTATCCAGAACATCGTCCTGTCTTAAGGAGTAATAACCGTCTATTTCGGTCTTTAAAAGAAGCCAATCAGTCGCCCAGAAACCAAATTCGGCGAAAAAGGGAATATCATTCGAAGCATTCCTGTTTTTACACCTCAATCCGGTTTCAGCACCCACATAGAAGGGGATCTCGGTATCAAAGACTTTACCTGCAAGCAATCTGGCTTCAATTGAGTTTTCACGATCACTTAATCCCGGCTGTTCTCTTACGTCGTCAGGGGATCCATCAGCATAACCCGTGTATATTGATCCTGTTACCTGCGTGCTAAGTACAAAAGGATCTTTTAATATTCGCACCTTACCTCCGAGGTTAACATTAGTTATCGCATGGTTCTTTACTGAAAAAGGACCCCAAGCAGGGTTGCGGGCATATTCTTTGTATTTAGCTTCCTTATACTCGAGGCTGCTGAAGACAGTGAACCAATCAGTTACACCATATTCCACCTTTGGGATCATTGTCCATCCCCATGAACGAGCATCGTTACCTTTGCGCACAAGGTCCCGATTTGCAGCAAAATCATTTTTGGCCCAGTTGGTCTTAACTGAATATTCCAGGCGTACATCACCTTCAGGTAACGTCCATGCACCGGCAAAAGCGAGCTGGGGCGAGACAAAACATAACAGCAAAATTAACGCAAATACTTTCTTCATTATATCTCCTCAAGATTTAACTTTTTTTTCTCTAAAAACTTGAATATTTCTGCAGATTATTTAAGCAAAAAATTCAGATATTTCCAGTAAAGTATATACTATATTAGGGGATACGTCAAGATAGTCTGGCATAGTAGGCGGGGAAGAGAGCTTTAATTAAGACAACAAAAACCAAGAAAAGGAAAAACGTGTTGACTTAACCATAAAATAGTATATATTAATCTAGATAAACGAAAATCACGTTATGATATTGTTAAAGGGAGCGGTTATATGCTACGTAAGTATAGATATCTGATAATTCTTATTGTAATATCCTCATCAATACTACTCTTCAGGCTGGGAGATATGGCCTTAACGGATCCCGATGAAACTTTTTATGCTCAAACAGCAAAAGAAATGGTAGCTGCGGACGAGTGGACCACTCCGCTTATTTTTGGTGAGCCGCAATTTGAGAAACCCATATTCTATTACTGGCTGATAATTATAAGCTACAAAATGTTCGGTATAAACGAATTTGCCGCAAGATTTCCTTCCGTTCTTTTCGGTATAATGGGAGTTATCGGTATATTTTTCATGGGCCGGTTAATGTTTTCTGAACGTTGCGGGTTCATTTCAGGTCTAATCCTTGCGACTTGTGTGGAATATGTCGTCGTGTCCAGAGGCTGTGTTACCGATATTGTTCTTACGACCGCCATACTTTTATGTTTGTTATTTTTTCTTTTGGGTTGGACTAGGACAAAAACCGGATACTATCTGATTGCAGCGGTTTTTGCGGCTATTGCGGTTCTTACAAAAGGTCCGATAGGATTATTCATACCGGTTGTTATTATAAGTTCTTTTATTCTTACGGTACGCGATTGGAGAGCAGTTAGAAAAATACCGTTCTTTAGATGTGTGTTCCTGTTCCTTATAATAGCAATGCCTTGGTACATTATAGTTACCAGAATGCATGGTGAAGCTTTTCTTGGAGAGTTTTTTGGGTTTCATAATATAGTAAGATTTCTTGAGCCGGAGCACCGGATAGGAACCTCTCCCTGGTTTTATATCCCTGTTGTTATGGGAGGATTTTTTCCGTGGAGCTTTTTCTTGCCTGTGGGTTTTTGGATAATGATCCGGGAACCTAAAGACGCTTCTGAAACTAAAGGTTACAGGGCATTTCTTTTAGCGTGGTTTATATCGATCTTTCTTTTCTTTTCAATATCAAGAACTAAGCTGGTAACGTATATATTACCGCTTTTTCCCGTTATGGCTATAATCGTAGGAAGACTTTGGGATAAATTTCTTTCCGGAGGTCAGGGTAGCGGTGCACTTGAAAAGAAGATAAAGATATCGCATTTCGCATTAACTATTTCTTCAATTTTAATGAGCGTAGGGGTATCCCTTTTTGTAAAACAAAGATATCCGGAAGCCTTTATGGGTACAGTAATTAGCGCTGCAGTATTTATGTCGGGAACGATTATAGCGTTTATAATGCTGCTTAAGGGCAAAAAAATAAAGGCACTATATGTAGGCGCAGCATCTGTCGTCGTGATAATTGTACCGTTAACCCTTTACGTTCTTCCGGTATTAGAAGAATTTGAGTCAAGCAAAGCAGTCTCCTATAAAGTGAAAGAACTGGCTCTCCCCTCGGAGGCCATAGGCGGGGAATCTGATACCAGGCGAGGCATAGCATTTTATACAGACAGGATCAATATAGAGGATATCCATTCTTATGCGGATATGAAAGAATTCTTTTCAAGAAAAGAACGTGTGTGGGGCATAGTCAAGCGGAAGCATTATGAGCAGTACAGAAGAGAAAAAGTAAAAGAGGTATCAGATCCGCTTTATCAGGTTGGGAAGAAAGTTGTGGTCACCAACAGAGTAAAACCATAAGGGCGGGACGGGAAATATGAAAAAGGATCTAAGCGTATCGTTTGTCCTTCCCATGTATAACGAACGGGATAATATCAAAAGGGTTGTAGAAGAGATTCGGTCTCTGGCAGCGGAAATAACTACCGATTATGAGATAATCATAGCCGATGACGCTTCGATAGATGATGGTCCGAGTATAGTAGAGGAGATATGCCGGGAGGACGATAGGGTAAAGCTATTCCGCCTGGAAAAGAATAGTAAGTTTGGCGGTGCTTTCGCCAGGGGATTCAAAGAGGCTTCTAAAGACGTTATACTGTATATGGATTCTGATATGCCGGTTTCCAGGGAGGACATAATAGCATCGTTCCCGCTGATAAATGATAACGACATTGTTACCGGTTATTCTAAGATAAATAAAGGCGACACGCTTTTAAGGAAGATAATTTCCGGGGTATACAATCTTATGGTCCGATCGCTTTTCGGCCTGAACATAAAAGATATAAATTCCGGGTACAAGATAGTATCAAATGATTTCATAAAAGATATAGAATTCATCTCCAGGAGCCCTTTTGTAGATGTAGAACTTTTTCTTCATGCTAAGATAAAAAGCGGCAGAGTAAAACAGTTCCCTCTAATATTTATTACAAGGTCAGGCGGCAAATCCTATATAGCCAGACTTCCGGTAATCCTATCCACATTCATTGACATGATAAGGGTAAAAATATATTCATGCAGAAAAAAGAGAAAAGATTAATAATAAATGCAGATGATCTAGGGATTTCGGAAGAAGTGAATGAAACTATCCGAAAGTGTTTCCTACATCAGTCGATTACAGGAACCAGCATTATAGCTTGCGGAAAAAAGTTTGATGAAGCCTGTTCAATGATGCGTGACATCGGCCGGGCCGAGATAGGCGCACATCTCACTGTTACCGGAGAGTTTACACCCTGCATGGATGACTTCGGACATATAGGCACGCTCCTTCAGGGTGAGGGCTCATTCCCTAAAGAGTACGGACAGCTGACGCTGAAATATTTAACGGGCAAGATAAAGATAAACGTTATAATGCGGGAATTTGAAGCGCAGATACTAAAGATCAGGGAAGCGGGCTTTCAAATAACACATCTTGATAGTCACGAGCATATACATATGCTTCCGGGTATATTCAAAATAACCGCGGGACTTGCCAGAAAATACAGGATCCCGTACATAAGGATCCCCAATGAACCGCTATATGTCATAAAGAAAAGTTTCAGAACAATTGATCTAATAAGATACGCGGCATTAAAAACTCTATCGGTCTTCGGTCGAAAACACGCCGGCCTAACCTGTAACACCGCATTCCTAGGCCATTTCCATTCCGGCCGCATAACCGATGACATTCTCAAGTTCCTGATAAGTTCCGTTCCCCCCGGAATCACCGAAATAGCCCTACACCCAGGTTCAGCCGAACCCACGCTAACTCTAAAAAACACCCTAGATTCATCTAAAATAAAACTAGTTACACATAAAGAGTCAGCAGAGGCAGTTTAAAGGTTTAAAAGTCGAAAAGTTAAAAAGTCAAGAATTGACTGGTAAACTGTGAGCAGTGAATAGGGAATGGTTTTTGGTGGGTGGCATAAGTTGTTTCTTCATAAGTATTTACGTCTTTTGGTATCTATGAATAAAAAGAGATAGTGAGGGATAAAAACAGGTACTACAGGGCATTTTTGTGTGAAAGGGGCTTTATTTTGGCTCTATAGTATATTTTATCGGACGCTATTGACAATCGTTGAAAATGCTGGTAATATTGAAGAAGATAATTACGATGAGAGGCTATCCAACAGGTTTCGTCCTTAGGAGATGCCTCTTTTTATTTGCTTTTATACTCTAGTTTCCCTTTTAAATTATTCATAAAAACTATCTGTGGCTTAAGTTTAGCTAGCAAAACAGAATAGCCTTCGCTATTTGGCACCATGAGTCTTAATAATTTATCCTTATTCATCAAGTATTTTATCAAACACGCAAAATCTCCATCTCCTGTAACAATAACTGCTTGATCGTATTTCTTATATTCTATCATCGCATGCAGAACTAGTTCTGCATCAACATTTCCTTTTACTCGTCCACTCTTTAATGTCAGTGTTGGTTTAAAAATAAGAATATAGCCGTCTTTCTGCAGTGCAGTATAGAGTGATTGATATTGTGGAACATATCCAATAAAAAGAAAGGCTTTGCGAACATCGTACTTGTCCCAAAGATATGTTCGAAAACGCTTAAAATCTAACTTCCATCCCTGTTCTTTGATTCCAAGGTTTAAGTTTTGACTATCAATAAAGGCGTAATTCTTCATATCTACAATAATAGCATATTATTGGCACTTTTCATATTTATAAAACCAATTATACGGCGGGCACGATAAAGTGTATTTTAGGAGAACCGGGCGAAGGGAACACGCACCCGAACCAAGTGAGGGTGCGGTTCCCCTTCGCCCGCACAAGATATGAACGAGTGAGACAAGCGGAAAACTTGTTTTCCAAGCTTGACGAATGAGTGAATATCAGCCACGAGCGAAGCGAGCGGCACACTTAATACAAAAAACCGGAAAAGAGTTTATTCTTTTCCGGTTTTGGTATTAAGTGGTGCGGGCGAAGGGACTTGAACCCCCAAGGGGTTTCCCCCATATGGACCTGAACCATACGCGTCTGCCATTCCGCCACGCCCGCATTAGAAATCTCTTGCCAGGTACGGGAAATTATACTATAAATAATGCCTTTCGTCAATTTGACTTACATCGATACGGCGGATAGATAGTAGTTGTTGAAACTCTTTAAGTATCATTATACAATAACATGTGAAGATTATGAAAGAGAAGATAGTAGTAACTAACAGGAAAGCTCGGAGAGATTATTATATAGATCAGGTATTTGAAGGCGGCCTGCAGCTTCAAGGTAGTGAAGTAAAATCTTTACGGGAGGGGAAAGCGGATCTAAAAGGAAGCTATGCAGTATTCCTTAAAGGAGAACTGTTCCTGCAAGGGATGCATATAAACCCTTACAAATATTCAAGGGAAGATTATGACCCATTGAGAAGGCGTAAAGTGTTATTGCATAAAGCAGAACTGCATCAACTGGAACAGAAAACTCTGCAAAAAGGATATGCACTTGTCCCATTAAGAGTATATTTCAGAAGGGGATATGCCAAAGCCGAATTAGGCCTAGGCAGAGGAAAAAAACATTACGATAAACGGCACGCGCTAAAAGAAGAGCAAGCCAAAAAAGAAATAGACCGCGCCATAAAATATAAGAATAGATAAAGTTCTTTGATATAAATGTTCGAGGGGGTGAAAGGTCTCGACATGCTCTAGTGATTGAGGAGCAGCATGCAGAGGATTCAGGTGGCCTCTTTAAAAACCTGAAAAAACAATTAAACGCAGAATATAATCCAGTAACAGAAGCCGAGTCTATCTTGGCCCAGGATGCGTTAGAAGTTCCCACAATGCTGGGAACGAGCTCTTTAGTAAGCGCTCTGGCTTACTAATCTAGCTTAACTAAGCAGAGACTCTTGAAGTGATATCTCCTGACTTCGAGAGTATTAGGAGGTTGCTCTTATCAATATCCCGTTTATCGGATATTTTTAAGAAAAGACTAAAGGTAAACTAAGCATGTAGATACTCTTGAGTCTCAGTTCATGGACCCGGGTTCGAATCCCGGCACCTCCACCATTTTATTTATACACAAAGCTCATTTCAACTACGGAATGGGCTTTTTTGTGCAAATTACCCTGCTGATTTGTGCATAATAGTATGATATACTTATAGTCATCAGAAGGAGAAAAGCATGAAATATATTCCACGGTGGATAGAATCAAGACTTGAAGGGGCTCTTCAGGCGAATCCGGTGATTGTTCTTACTGGGCCTAGGCAGGTAGGGAAAAGCACGCTTTTAGAACATGCCGACTTCTTGAAAGAGTGGCGATATCTAACCTTGGATGATCCGGACGCGTTAGAACAGGCCAAAGAAGACCCCAAGGGACTTTTTTGGGAAGAGAAACCTACAATAATTGACGAAGTCCAACGATGTCCGGAACTATTGCTTACAGTTAAATATCTTGTTGATAAGTCACGGAGATCTCGAAAATTCATACTTTCCGGATCTGGGAATATATCGTTGAGACAGGCACCTAGAGAAACATTAGCAGGACGAGCCAGATATTTGCATTTAACGGGTTTTGCCTTTAGGGAATTTCTTGGACTGCCGGCGCAAGGTATTTTTGATCAAATATGGGAAGGATCTAATCTTTCCACTTTAACTGTTAAATCAAAACCCAACATGAATCATGCCGTATGGCGAGGGTCTTTGCCGGGGATTATTCTTTCCTCAAATGATAAAATAGCCCTGGAGCGCTTGAGTGGATATGTTGATACATATATTCGCAGAGATATTCAAGACTTGGTTAAAGTGAGACATCCTCAGAATTTTAGACGTTTAATGGTAGCTCTGGCAAAGTCAGCAGGATGGGAATCTGTGCAGGAAGAATTGTCTAAGGATTGCGGAGAAACAAGACCTAATGTAAGTAGGTATATGAGTCTCTTGAAAGATACGAAACTCTTGTATGATCTTAAAGGATATGTGTACAAAAATGAAAGAGCATATAGACAGTCGAAATATTTTTGGTTTGATTCTGCCACTGCTTGTTTTTTGGCTGGTATTCGATCAACTAATGATTTGCAAAAACCAAGAACAAAGGGAAGGTATTTAGAAAATTTTATATTGCAGCAGATATTATCATGGGCGTCTTTGCAGATTGAAGAACCGGATATATCTTATTGGAAACCTAAGAACGAGGATGGAGAGATTGATTTTGTTGTTAGTTCAGAAGGGAAAGGTGTAGGAGTAGAAGTGAAATCCTCGAAAGAGATTAAATTTAAAGATACTCGCCATATGAGGAATTTCCTTAAGACCCACCCGGAAATTGAGAAGGGCATCATGGTATACGCAGGTGATAATATTTATCCTGTAGCTTCGAATATTTATGCTGTCCCATGGTTTGTTTTTTAAGTCATAAGAGCGAAACAGTAGTACATAAATGGTACAAATCGTGGTGAAATCGTGGTGGAATAGCCCATTTGAGCCCGAATGAGTTCAGATTCCGGCACCACCACCATTTAAAAACAGAAGCTCCAAATCTTTATTATATAAGGGTTTGGGGCTTTTTGTTTCTGTGGCAATTGTATTGGTGCCCAAAGGGAGTTTTACAGATAACTTTTATTTTTAATACTATTAGGTATACTTTGAGAAACAAAGGAGTTTGTTATGAAAAAGATTGTAGTCCGAGAAGTTCTTGTTATTGCTGGGATTTTTATATTCTCATGTCTTATGGATTTATTGTCTGTAGGTCTATCGGATTCCTATAGAATGATACACGTTATTAAAGGTGCAACAGGTTTCTTGGTAATTACTTATTCTATATATTGGTTTATTCGGCTTATTGTATTGGGAATCAAGAAGTTGAGGAAGAAGAGGAAGGGAAGGGATGTATGAATAAAATAGAGAAGCCTAAAATTATGTCTGGAAGATTTTTCATTTCAATCATTGTGGGGTTTATAGTCGCTAACTTGTTCGAATCTTACATGAATGTTGCTTGGGGAAATACAAGCAAATATGTTCATTATGTTGCTCTTTTCCTTGGTGGGGGTAGTTACGCTGTAATGTATTATATGGTATTAAAGCCTCGAAAGAGGAAAGAAGAACAAAGGAGAATTAACAAGTGAGGTTGCTATAATGATTTGGAATAGATTTTGAATGCAGAGTTTTAGTGCCCAAACAGTGCGTGTGTCACGAAGTTGCATAGAAGATGAGGGAAGATCCCTCGGAGTCGTCATACGGGTGATGATCTCAAACCGCCTTAAGCTGCATTGGTAAAGAGCCTTTGTAGTGAGCGTTAAGGTAAAAGGCGTAAATAAATACGTCAGGTAAGTATCAAGGAGACGAACGCAAGTGAACCACTGAGCATGT
>Ga0075122_10000486_pt1 | contig 31351 bp, 23 predicted proteins | sample AntAceMetag02UKB_FD_69790 | JGI IMG/M metagenome (GOLD analysis project Ga0075122, IMG submission 69790) | Saline lake microbial communities from Ace Lake, Antarctica - Antarctic Ace Lake Metagenome 02UKB | ecosystem: Environmental > Aquatic > Non-marine Saline and Alkaline > Saline | place...
AACGCCATTTGCCATGACAAAATAACTGGAGTTAAAGGCTCTTTCGACAAATCTATCTCCAACATATTTAAGCTAAAAAAGGAAGGAATCAGAATATGGATAAACGCAGTCATACTTAAAGAAAATTTTGCTGACTTATCAGGGATAATAAAATTAATTCAAAAAATAAAAGCCCCAGCAAACCTTTACCCATTTCTAATACCCATGCTAGATGGAAACCCAGAGCCATTAAAACATCAATTAAATGTTCAACAATGTTTAAAGGTTCTAAAATATAATAAAAAAGTTCTGTTAAAGCCCAAACAACAAATCAAAAATAGCCAAGATCCTTTAGGGAATATTTTTCCATGCAGCGCTGGAAAAAATAGCTTCCATATTGATAGTTACGGAAAGCTATTTATGTGCAAGATAGAAAAAACTGTTGGTTTTTCTCTGTCGAAAATGACCTTTAAAAAAGCATGGAATAAATTAGAATCAGTTAGAATACAAAAATTACATATTCCCCCATCTCGTATGAGTTACAAAAACAAAAATAATTATCAAATTTGTCCACCATTGTTAAGGTTATACAAATCTAGTGGAGAAATACCAATTAAAACAAAAATTTCTTTAAAAGACTTTCATTGACAATGTCGAATCTCGTTAAGGGTTGACGGATTTCAAGAAATAAGCAAAGATTGAAATTAAATTATTTTATGTATATAATATCAAGGCAATTTAATTATCAGTAAAAATTAACTTCATGAACTTAATTATTGTTGAGTCTCCAACTAAAGCTAAAACGATCTCCCATTTCTTGGGAAAAAATTTTGTCGTTGAATCTTGCAACGGACATGTACGTGACTTGCCAAGAAGTAAGATAGGAATTGATGTTGAACACAATTTTGAACCACAATATGTTATTCCAACTAAAAAACGCAAATTAGTGAATCAACTCAAAAAAATTGCAAAAGACGCAGACAAAATATATTTTGCCAGTGATGAGGATAGAGAAGGAGAAGCTATTGCATGGCATTTACAACAAATCTTAGAAACAGTTAAAAAGAAAAATCAAAAAACCTATCGCATCAGTTTTCACGAAATTACTGAAGAAGCAATAAAAAAAGCGCTTCAAAATCCTAGAGAAATTAACTTAGATTTAGTAAACGCACAGCAAGCACGACGTGTTTTAGATCGTTTGGTCGGATATGAACTTTCGCCTTTACTTTGGAAAAAACTTTTTAAAGGGTTATCTGCTGGAAGAGTTCAATCTCCCACCGTCAAATTAATTATGGACAGAGAAAAAGAAATAAAAAGATTCAAACCACAGGAATATTGGACAATTAGTACTCTCTTGGAAGATAAAGACCATCCTTTAGAAGCCAAACTACGTCAAGAAAATAATCATATTTTTACTAAATTTGAAATTAACTCTTCTGAGAAAGCAAAACAAATCTGTCAAAATTTAGAAAAAGCAGAATATAAAATTATTAATTTGGGTACTCGCGAAATAAACAAATCTCCCCTACCACCTTTCTCTACTAGTAGTTTACAACAAGATGCTAATACTAAATTAGGATTTTCAGTAAAGCAAACCATGTTTATTGCTCAAAAACTTTACGAGGGCATAAAATTAGGAGACAAAAAAACAGTAGGACTAATTACATATTTACGCACTGACTCTCTAAATCTAAGTGAAAAATTCTTAGAAGAAAGCAGGAAAATGATAACTGAGAAATATGGAACAGAATATCTAGAAATTCGTCACTACAAAACAAAATCTAAGATTAGCCAAGAAGCTCATGAAGCTATTCGCCCTACTTCTATTTTCAGAAAACCAGAAGAAATTAAACAATACTTAGACGAAAAACAATATAAACTATATAGATTAATATGGAGAAGAGCTTTAGCTTCACAAATGAGTAAAGCAATATTAATTTCAACTTCTCTAGATATTAATGCATCTAAATATCAATTACGAGCTAATGGGTTAAAAATAAAATTTCCAGGATGGCTAAAAATATATCCCGAAAAACAAAAAGAGACCAAACTCCCCAATTTCAACATTGGGCAAGAATTAAAATTAATAAAAATAGATCCTCAACAACACTTTACCGAGCCACCACCAAGATATAACGAAGCAAGCTTAGTGAAAAAATTAGAAGAAATAGGTATTGGACGGCCATCTACTTATTCGCCCACTATCTCTACTGTTCAAGCGCGAAATTATATTCAAAAAGAACAAAAAAAATTCTACCCCACAGAAACAGGACAATTAGTTAACGAATTGCTAGAGGAACATTTTCCACAAATAGTAGACTATAACTTTACAGCTGAAATGGAAAACAATTTAGACGACATAGCTCAAAAGAAAAAAAAGTACATTACTGTTCTTGATAATTTTTATAAACCTTTTAAAAAAAACCTTATGGAGAAAGAAGAACAAATTGACAAAAAGTTTGTTGACGAAAAAACTGACGAAAAATGCCCAAAGTGCGGAGAAGAAATGGTTATTAAAACTGGACGTTTCGGTAAATTTTTAGCATGCTCTGGATTTCCTAAATGCCGGTTTACTAAAAGTTTAGGACAAGAAGATAATAATCAAAATAATAGCACTAAAATTGGTATTAAATGCCCTAAATGTAAAGAAGGAGAAATTGTTAAGAAAAGAACTCGCAAGGGAAAATTCTTCTATGGTTGTTCTAGTTGGCCGGAATGCGATTTCGCCCTTTGGGACGAACCAACAGGTGAAAAGTGCCCAGAATGCGGAAGTCTAATGGTCCAGGCAGGAGAAAAAGTAAAATGTAGTAATAAAGAGTGCCCTAAAAGTCAATTGAAAAAAGCATAATAATCTGTTAACATAAAAAGAAGCAAAAAAACAAAGGCCGCTGTGGTGGAACTGGTAGACACGTGGCACTCAAAATGCCATGAGCGTAAGCTCGTGTCGGTTCAAGTCCGACCAGCGGCACCATTCTTCACAAAAGCTAAAAAGATACAAACTCTCTTGTTTATAATTTTATAAAAAACTAAGTTAAAAAATATGGATAAAAAAGACCTTCACCCTAAATATTATCAAAAAGCAACAATTAATTGCTCCTGTGGAGCAAAATTTGTGGTTGGCTCTACTAAAGAAAAAATGCAGATTGAAATATGTTCTCAATGTCATCCTCTTTATACTGGAAAACAAAAATTTATTGATACTGCTGGTCGATTAGAGAGATATGAGAAAAGAATCAAAAAATCAAAAGAATTAAAAGATTCTAAAATAAAAGCTAAAAAGAAAAAAATAATTAAAAAGAAAGTTAAGGAAGTAAAAGAGAAAAAAGAAAAAAAATCTTAATATGGAAAACAATAAAGGATCTAAAAAAGAATTAGAAAGATTAGGAAAACAACTTCAAAATCCCGAAATTTATAATAATGCTGAAAGATTAAAGAAAATTTCCAAAGAGTATAATGAATTAAAAAAAATCTCAAATGAACTAAACCAGTTAGAAGAAATTAGTCATAAAATATTTGAAACTCAAAAAATGCTTAATCAAGAATCAAGCCCTGAAATGACTGAAATGATAAAACAAGAGATCAAGAAATTAGAAGATAAAAAAATACAACTCAAGATAGAATATCAAAAAGAAACCAATAGTCCTAGTCAATTAAAAAAGAATATCATTGTAGAAATAAGAGCAGGAACCGGTGGAGATGAAGCCGGATTATTTGTAGCTGATTTATTTCGAATGTATTCTCGTTTCGCAGAAAAAACGGGATGGAAGGCAAAAATAATCTCATCTCACCCCACAAGTATTAATGGTTTTAAAGAAATAATCTTTGAAATTAAAGGAAAAAACGTATATGAACTTCTGATAAATGAAAGTGGAATTCATAGGGTTCAACGCATTCCTAATACTGAAAAAAGTGGTCGAATCCATACATCAGCTGCTTCTGTAGTTATTTTACCAGAAGCAAAAGAGATAGATATAAAAATTGAAAATAAAGATTTAAGAATGGATTACTTTCGTGCTTCAGGGCATGGAGGACAAAATGTCCAAAAAAATGAAACTGCTATCCGCATCACTCACCTGCCAACCAATACAGTAGTTTCTTGTCAAGACGAAAGAAATCAAGGACAAAATAGAGAAAGAGCAATGACAATTTTACGCTCACGTTTATTGGCCAAAAAGGAAGAGGAAGAGAATAAAAATCTAAAAGAAAAACGCCAGTCTCATATTGGAACTGGCGATCGCTCTGAAAAAATTAGAACCTATAATTTTCCGCAAGACAGAGTAACTGATCATAGAATCCAGAAATCTTGGCATGGTTTGGAACAAATATTAAACGGAAATATAGGGTCTATTATTAAAGATATAAAAAAAGAAAATAAAAAATGTTGATCAATAAAATATTTCGTGATCTTCGCTTACAATTTCTACCCAAATAGATCCAGGTAGAAATTTTATTTTTTCTCCTTGTTGATTGTAAAAAAATGTACGTCCAGTTGTTTTGTTTTTAATCCATTCCCCCCGTACAACCTGACCAGCCTGAAAAATTAAAGCATTCCCCTGACCAATTGTTTTTATTAACCGTCTACCAACTTCGTCTAAAATTTCTATTTCTGTCTCTTGAATAACCACGTTAGGGGTTCTAATTTGTTGCCCCTCATCCATAAAGGGTTTGTTGTTTTGGTAACGAAAATAAGAATTCATACTTTGATTAAACTGCCAAATAACGGGCTCTCGGTAACCGATTTTAATAATAGAAGAGCTAATTTCATTCCCCAAAAAAACAAAGTCTTCTACCCTGTCCCATTCTAGGAAATCATCATTAATTTCTAAGGGCCAATGTTTTTTTTCTATAGCGCTTTCAATTGACTCATTTAAAATATACAAATTATGGGGAGCAACTCTTTGTGGATCACGCCAAAAATAAATACCATCTCCACTTATTTCATCTAAATTGTAAAAATCATACAAACCACTAGTAATATTATTTAATGCTTCAGGGCTACCCCCTGCATGAATAAACAGTCCATAATATTCAGTTGCCAAATCGGCAAAATATGGACGGACAGAACGCACAGGACCTATCTTCTCTGGTAACAAATCTTGATTAAAAATAGCCAACAACCTAGTAATATCCGCTTCAACTGGAGCTTCATATATAACAGAAGCCATGCCAATACCCGTTGAAGGCCAAGAGGAATAAAGATTATCTATAATAATTGCTACAGGAAGTTTTTGATATTTAATTGTCGACTTCTGATTATCTAGAGGTTCATTTAAATCAGGATCCAATATTTCTTGAACGTCTGTTTCAGTTTCTTCGTAATTTTGGTACATTTCTAAAGATGGACGATCTGGCAAGTTTAATTTAACGCAACCACTTGAAATAAAACTGATAGTCAAAAAAAATAAAATCAACCTGAGATGTATTTTGATATTTTTTTTCACGTTAAAAATTGTCATAACTTGTTCTTATAAGCAGCCCAATAAAAATCTTGTTATAGTGAAGAATTCTTAATAGGCCTCACGTCATCTATTCTTTAGTTGAATTTGAAAGGCCTTCCTTTTCCTTTTGATCTTCTTCTTTTTCTACCCCAGCTAAAGCAGAAACTTCTTCTTTTTCTTCTTCTCTTTTTAAGTTTGGATCTTTAACTGTTACTATTAAATTTTCAAGATCAGAAAGAATTTGAATATTTTCAGATACATCTAAATCACCAACCCTAATAACATCATTAAATTTAGTTAACTTACTCAAATCAACCTCAATACTTCTTATCAAGTCCTTGGGAAGGCATTCTACCTCTATTTTATCCAATTCATGAACCAAAATACCATTAAGGTCTTTGACCACTCTTGAAATCCCAGTAAATTCTAACTCTACTTCAACTGTAATTTTCTCTCCCTCTTTAATTTGATAAAAATCAACATGCTCAACATTATCAGTTAAAGGATGATACTGAATAGCATGAATCAAAACTTTTTTATCATTTTGATTTTCAATTTTTAAATTTATTAAACTGCTCTCCCCTGCTTGTTCAAAAACTTTTTTGAAATCAGAAAGTGAAATCTGAATTGAAAATGATTCTAAATTATGACCATAAACAACAGCAGGTATAATACTTTCTTTTCTTAATTCTTTTGTTTTTCTGCCCGTTATTTTTCGGACTCTTGCTTTTAATTCTAACATAAATATTATTTATTATTTGTTAATTTGTTAATTAAAAAATTTATTACGAGTAAAATTGACAGACACTCTTATAAATGGAACAGACAATAAAATTCTGACAAGCAAAACAAGAATATTCCTTAGTTATTCTCCAACAGAAATAAATCCATCAGAATCATCAATTATTGGGGTCCTTGCAAAAGGTTGATGCATTAAAACGCTTTCTACTAGACCTAATCCTATTAAAGTGATCACCACCGAGCTTCCTCCGTAACTAATCAAAGGTAATGGTAAGCCAATAATAGGTACTAATCCAATATTCATTCCTATATTTATGATCACCTGAACAAAAAGATAGATAGTGACGCCACAAACTAAAACCAAACTAAAATTTCCATAGACCTGTCGAGCAATACGCATTAACCTTAAAAGCAATAATAAATAAATTCCTAAGAGTAATAAACTCCCCAGGAAACCGAACTCTTCGGATAAAACTGCAAAAGCAAAATCTGTCTCTGCATCTGGCAAAAATTTCAACTGACTTTGAGATCCTAAACCAAACCCGCGTCCCAATAACTGACCAGAACCAATTGCAATCATTGATTGGTTAATCTGATAACCCTTTTCCAGAGGATCTCTTGCGGGATTTAGATAAATTGAAATACGATCTTTTTGATAATCTTCGAGCAAAAACAACCAAGATAAGGCACTAACTAAAATAATAATTAGTAATAACGACAATAAATGTTTTTTGTTATTATCTACCAAAAAAACAATTCCCAACCAAATAAAAATAATTATGCCAGCCGAGCCCAAATCTGGCTGTTTAATAATTAAAAAAAATAAAGGTAAAATTAAGATCAAACTAAAGAACAAATGTTTCATCTTAATCGGAGAGCGAGCTACCTGCCAAAATTTAGCCAAAATAATAATTGTCGCTAATTTTGCTAATTCTGCTGGTTGAAAATTAAAAAGTCCTAAATCCAACCACCCTTTAGTCCCTCTTAAATATTTTCCGAAAATTAAAACGGCCACTAATAATAAGATTGACGAAAGATAGATTAAAAAGGCCGTGGCTTTGATAAAACGGAAATCAATAAAAAGAATAGTGGCAAAAAACAAAAATCCAATTATAGTAAAAATGCACTGTTTAGAAAAAAAACTAATACCTGTGACGGATAAAGATAAGCTATATTGTAAAGCCAAACCAATAACTACTAACAGAAAAGTTAAAATAAATAATATCCAGTCAAAAGATTTAAGCTTAAAAAGGCTAATCATAAAGGAGAAATAAAGACTTCAGAGTTCAAAACATTAATCTCCGGTTTAACTATAATATGACTAAACTGAGGAATTAATGGCCAAACAAAAGTTATTTTTTTTTCTTCGCCAGCATATAAGCTGTCTGATAAAAAAATATTCAGACCCACCAAATTCAAATCACGTTCTAATGCAATTACAAAATTGGTTTCCCAAAAATCATAGATAGAATTATTTTTAATCTCAAAAGAAATTTGTGGTAAAACCAGAGACTCGTCTTCTGCCTGCAGATACTTTAAATCAATATTTTCCACATTTAATTGATCTAAAATAGACAAATAGTACTTTTGTTCTGGACGCACTCTTCGCCAAGAAACATTGGAAAATATAAATTGAACATCAGTTATTTCCGAAGTTATTTGGGACCCTAAAACATAAAAATACTTTTTCTCTCCAGGGTTTATAAATCCTGACCCTGCGAAGGTTTCCAATTCATTAACTAAAAAATAATATTCCACAGTAGCTTGCCAATCAGAATTAGGGCTAAAAGCGGTGATTACAAGATCATATTGAGATTTCTTGGGATCAGGACAAATAACAGTTAAAGAATCCGTGACTATTAATTGAGGAGCGAAATGTTGATGTAACGCTAAAAAATCTATTCTATTTTTTGTTAGCCCTAACATATTATTCAAATGTTCTTCTTTGGTCTTAAAATAAACAACTGTTTTATATGTAGTAAAGGTTATTAATATGATATTTAAAAAGATTAACACCAAAATAATCCCTCGACGAATATTTTTCTTATGCCTTAAATACCATTTAGCATATTGCAATTGTTTGTCTGTCAAATCTGTCATTTGATATTTTTAATATATTTGTTAGAATGTATTATACAATATTTGAATAAATAAGCAAAGCTTCCTGCCTACCAGTAGGCGGGGAAATTAAATATTATTGTATAAAGATTAAAGTAATTTAATTAGAAACAATAAAATAAAAAATATGAATATTCAAAACTTTTTTTACATTGTGGCCAGTATTTCTACTGTTTTTATAGGAATTCTCTCCTTAACCTTTCTTATAATTGCGATTCTTTTTATCTGTCGTTTGTTAAAATTCTCTAAAAGCTTAACCAATATTTCTCAAAAGGGTGAAGAAATCCTAGAAAAAATCAAAAACAAAACAAAGTTAATTACGCTTTTAGCCTTTATTAAAGGTATAGCTAAAGAATTTTTCAAAAAAACCAACAAAAAAGAAGGAAAACAAAAAAAATAGGAAGTTAAACCCCTGTATATTTGGTTAACAATAGTATCAATTATTCTAATTTAGTATAAACTGTGGATCCTAATACCCACAGTATGATTATTTTAATACTTAAAAATTCATTCTGACAATCTGTCAAGTTAAGAAAATAATTTTTATATTATGTCCTTTATCCATCTCCATGTTCATAGTCACTATTCTTTGTTGGACGGTCTCCCTAAAATCGACGAACTCATTGAGGAAGTCAAAAAACAAAAAATGAAAGCTGTGGCTTTAACTGACCATGGTGTAATGTATGGAGTCATTGAATTTTATCAAAAAGCCAAAGCAGCAGGAATTAAGCCAATTATTGGCGTAGAGGCCTATATGGCTCCAAACGGGCTTTTAGACAAAAGGGCCAAAATAGATGAAAAACCATTTCACCTAGTACTGCTAGCCCAGAATGAAGAGGGATATAAAAATTTAATAAAATTGACAAGCATTGCTCATTTGCAAGGTTTTTACTATAAACCACGTATAGATAAAGAAATTTTAAAACAACACTCTAAGGGAATAATCGCTTTAAGCGCTTGTCTACAGGGAGAAATACCGAGAATGATTATTAATAATCAAACAAAAAAAGCTGAAGAGGTTATACGAGAATACCAAAAAATATTTGGTGAAAATTTTTATCTGGAAGTCCAAGATCATCCCAATATACACGAACAAAAAATAGTTAATAAAACAATTTTTAAATTAGCTAAAAAATATAAAGTGCCTTTGGTAGCCACCAATGATGTTCATTACCTAAGGCCAGAAGATGCAGAAATTCAAGATATCTTACTTTGTGTCCAAATGAAAAAAAAGAAGAACGATCCTAACCGTCTTTCTATGCTTAAAGACGATTTTTCTTTCCGTACCGCAGAAAAAATGCAGGAAAGTTTTAAAGACCATCTAGATGCCATTTCTAACACTCAAAAAATTGCTGATCAATGTAATCTAGAAATAAAATTTGGAGAGAATAAACTCCCATTCTTTTTTTTGCCCAAAGGAGAAGACGCTAATCACCATTTAAGGCAATCCTGCGAAAAAAAAATAACAGAGCGTTACAAGAGAAAAACCAAACAAATCTCTGAGCGCTTAGAAAAAGAACTATTAGTTATTGAAAAAACTGGATTTGCTGGATATTTTTTGATTGTCCAAGATTTTGTTAATTGGGCTAAAAAAAATAATATTGTTGTTGGACCTGGCAGAGGATCGGCGGCAGGATCTATCGTGTCTTACCTTTTAAATATCACAAATGTTGATCCATTAAAATACGAACTACTGTTTGAGCGTTTTTTGGGTGAGGATAGAATAAATATGCCTGATATTGATTTAGATTTCGCAGATAAAAGGCGCAATGAGGTAATTCAATATATTGAAAAAAAATATGGACGTGACCATGTGTCACAAATTATAACTTTTGGGACAATGGCTTCTCGAGCCGCTATTAGAGACGTAGGGCGTGTTTTAGACTATCCATATATGTTCTGTGATAAACTAGCAAAAGCAGTCCCTCTCGGGGCCACGCTCAATGAAGCTTTACTCCATAGTCAAGAATTAAAAGGAATTTATTCTCAAGAACCTCAAGCGCAAGAGATTATTAGAATAGCTAAAAAATTAGAAGGAGTAATAAGACATGCATCCAAACATGCCTGTGGCCTTCTGGTTACGCCGTTACCCTTAACCGAATATGTTCCTATTCAATATGACACATCAGGGCAAGAAAAAACGGTTATATCAGAATATGAAATGCACGCCGTAGAAGATTTAGGATTACTAAAAATAGATCTTTTGGGTCTTAAAAACCTGACTATTATTGAAACAGCTCTAAATATTATTAAACGCATATACGATAGAGTAATTGACATGAATGATATTCCACTAGATGACAAAAAAACCTTTCAAATATTTCAAAAAGCGCAGACTCAAGGTGTCTTTCAGTTAGAGTCATCGGGAATGCAAAAATATCTTAAAAAATTAAAACCAACCTCTTTCGAAGATATTATTGCCATGGTAGCCCTCTATCGCCCAGGCCCCATAGAATTAATTCCTGAATACATTGAGAGAAAACATGGATTGAAACAAATAGAATATCTACATCCTAAATTAAAGCCAATACTAGAAAAAACATATGGAATTGCTGTTTACCAAGAACAAGTATTACAAATCGTACGAGATTTAGCCGGTTTTTCCCTTTCTGAAGCTGATATTTTACGTAAAGCTGTAGGGAAAAAGATTGTTAAATTACTGCAGAAACAAAAAGAAAAATTTATCAATGGTTGCATTAAAAACAAGATTTCTAAAGAAGTTGCTCAAAAGGTTTTTGCTTTTATTGAACCCTTTGCTCATTATGGATTCAATCGTAGTCACGCTACTTGTTATGCAACCATTGCTTATCAAACCGCTTATCTAAAAGCGCATTATCCTACTGAATTTGTGGCGGCCCTACTTTGCTCAGACCAAAATAATATAGATAGAATTACAGTTGAAATCAAGGCTATAGAAAAAATGGGTATTGAGATCTTACCGCCAAATATAAATGAAAGTTTTAAAGATTTTACAGTAGTTGATGACAAAAAAATTAGGTTTGGTCTATTGGCTATTAAAAATGTGGGAAAAGGAATATCAGAAACAATTATTAAAGAGCGTAAAAATAATGGAGATTTTCAAAATTTAGAAGATTTCTTGTCTCGCATCCAATCTAAAGACCTAAATAAAAAATCGTTAGAAAGTTTGATTAAAGGCGGAGCTCTTGACTGTGTCGAAGAACGTAATCAAATGCTGGAAAACATAGAGATTCTTTTAGATTTTGCCCGCAAAAAACAAAGAGACAAAGAAAATGGGCAAATTACACTTTTTAGTATTATTCCAAATACTACAAAAATTAATAGGTTAATTCTAAAAAGATTTGATCCAGTAAGAAGACAACAAAAACTCCTTTGGGAAAAAGAACTCTTAGGTCTCTTTATATCTGAGCACCCACTTAAAGAATACGAAGAAATATTAAAAAAATATGCCAAACCTATCGGCGAAATTGGTTCTCACCACTATCAAAAACAAATAAAAGTAGTTGGTATTGTTACTAAAATAAAAAAAATACTTACTTCCTCTAAAGAAACCATGGCTTTTATTAAGATAGAAGACCCATCTGGAGAAATTGAAATAATCGTTTTTCCTAAAATGTTAAAGGCTAGTTCTGAGGTTTGGGGGGAAAATAAAATTGTTTCAGTCACAGGAAAAATTTCTCATAAAGAAGATTCTTTAAAAATTATCGTGGAAAAAGCTCAAGAAGTAAAAAAGGAACTTTTAGATAATTTGTTGCTGAAAAAAAGATAAAATGATATAATTAAACTATATTATTCTCTTTTCGATAAAAATTTAATTTCTGAACCCTAGTAAATGCAATAAACAATTCCTTATAATAAACTAATTACTTGGGCAACCAGACGACTGATATCTATTAAAATACCCGTTCCTTAATTACCTAATCAACCAAAACTTATGCCTAAAATTTATATTTCTCCTCAACAAAAAATTGGATATTTGTTTCTAACACTAACAATTCTAATTATAATCGGAATAACCCTGGGATTCTTTAGTCTTCTTTATGGAGTAGAAATTATAATCACCCCAAAAATCCAAGAAATAGATACTAATTTTATAACTCAAATAGAAGAAAATTCGAATAATGAAAGAACGTCTATCAACCCTAAAACCTTAAAGGGGGAGTTTATAGAAGTTATAGAGGAAGAAAAATTTAACTTTTCTCCTCAGGGAAGTGTATCAACAGAAAGCTATGCAGAGGGAACAATAACTCTTTTTAATAACACATGGAATGCGATTACCCTTGTTTCTAGCACTCGTTTTGCTTCTCCTCAAGACCTAATATTCAGGGCCACTGAAAGAATAAGAATTCCCGCTAAAGGAGAAGTGGATGTTTTAGTTAGGGCTGATAAAATGGGGGCAGAATATGATATTGAACCCTGTTTATTTACTATTCCCAATTTACGTGACACTAACTTAAAAGAGAATATATCAGCACAAAGCCAAAAGCCCATGACTGGTGGCATTAAAAAGACAGGCATTATCATGCAAACCGACATAAATCAAGCACAAAAAGAAGTTCAAGATAAATTATATACTCAAGGTTTAGAAAAAATAAAACAAGAAATAGATCCACAAGTTGATTTTAAAATATCTCTAAAGTCAAATATTTTAGAAGAGGAAATAGATGCCCAAGCTGGAGATGAAAAGGGGGAATTTACAATATCAACTAAAATGAAAATACAAGCAGTGAGCTTCAACGAAAAAGAGCTTTTGGATTTAGCAATAGAATCACTAACAGAAAAAATACCAATCAGTAAACAATTAGCTAGCTACGAGCCCGATAGTTTATCTTATCGCCTAACTGAATATAATTTAGTAGAAGAAAAAACGGCCAAAATAGAAACCCAATTGCGTGGTTACATGGTTTTAACGCTTAAAAATGAAATTTTAAACAAAGAGTTATTTTCAGGCATGACTGAAGAAAAAATTCTTGAATACTTTAATCAATTTTCTGAAATCCAAGAAGTAAAAATTAAATTTTGGCCATCTTGGCTATTAAAAAGTGTTCCAGAAAAAAACAATAAAATAAAAATAAAAATAAAATATGAAAACCTCTAATTATAAAATACCCATAGAGGTGTTGCGACACTCTTGTAGCCATTTAATGGCTGCTGCTATATTGTCTTTATTTCCCGAGACTAAGTTCGGTGTTGGACCAACAATCGAAAATGGTTTTTATTATGACTTAGAATTAAAGGAAAATTTAAGCTTTAATGATTTTTCTAAAATAGAAAAACGAATGAAAAGGCTAATTTCCCAAAACTTAACATTTGAAAAAAAAGAAATTACTATTGAAGAGGCAATAAAATTATTTAAAAAAATAAAACAACCATATAAGTTGGAACTTTTAAACGATATTAAAAAATATGGAACAACTAAAGTATCAGAATACGAGAATATAAAAACATTGAAGCATAAGAATGTAAACAAAGTATATATTTATCAAGTAGGTGATTTTATTGACCTTTGTCGTGGACCTCATATTAAATCTACTAAAGACTTGTCTAACATCTCTTTTAAGCTAACCAAACTTTCTGGTGCTTATTGGCGTGGTAATGAAAAAAATAAAATGCTGACAAGGATTTACGGTTTAGGATTTGAAAAAAAAGAAAAACTTGATGAATATTTAAAAAAAATGGCTGAAGCAGAAACAAGGGATCATAGAAAACTAGGGAAAGAATTAGACTTATTTTGTTTTTCCAATTTAGTCGGTCCAGGACTGCCCTTATTTACTCCAAGGGGAGTCATAATTATCGATGAGTTAAAAAAAGAAATTGAAAAAATTTGTTCCACATATGGATTTCAAAGGGTTATGACACCACATCTCGCCAAAATAAAGCTTTATGAATTATCTGGCCATGCAGAAAAATTTGGCAAAGAGCTATTTCATGTTTCTTCTGAACAAGGGCATAACTTTGTAATAAAGCCTGTTTTATGCCCACATCACACACAAATCTATGCTTCACAAAAACGCTCTTATCGTGACCTACCCATAAGATATATGGAATCAGAAAAACAATATAGAGCTGAAAAATCAGGTGAAGTTGGCGGATTAAATAGGGTTTACGCGATTACTATTGAAGATGGGCACTCTTTTTGCCGAACATCTCAGGTAAAAAAAGAAATAAAAAACATAGTAAAAATAATAAAAGAATTTTATACTTCAGTTGGACTTTGGAAAAATTATTGGGTGTCACTTTCTGTAAGAGATTACAACCATCAAGAAAACTACATCGGAGACCCAAAAGATTGGGATGAGTGTGAAAAAATACTAGAAGAAGTCTCAAAAGAGATGAAATTAAATGCTAAAAAAATTGAAGGTGAAGCAGCTCTTTACGGACCTAAACTTGATTTCATGTTCGAAGATTCAATGGGAAAAGAAATTCAAATTCCAACAGTCCAACTAGACTTTGCAACACCTAAACGTTTTAATTTGGTCTACACGAACGAAATAGGCAAAGAAGACTTTGTGGTTATGGTACATCGTGCTATATTAGGCTCTTACGAACGTTTCTTAGCTTTATTGATAGAACACTACGCCGGCGCTTTTCCACTATGGCTCTCCCCTGTTCAGGTGTATATAACCCCTGTCGGCAAAGCTCACCACTTGACAACAAAAAAAATAACGCAAGAATTAAAAGAATATGGCATCAGAATAAAAACCGACTTATCTAACGAAACAATCTCTTATAAAGTTCGCAAAGCAGAAAAACAAAAAATACCATATATCTTAATTATTGGAGATAAAGAAATGAAAGGAAGATATCTAAACGTCAGGGCAAGGGGCAATAAAATAGAACAATTAACTAAAAAACAATTTATAGAAAAAATTTTAAAAGAAATTAAAACCAAAAAATTAAGTTAATTACCAATTTATTAATACAATTATTATGAAAACAAAAAGTAAAATCTTAGTCTTAGCTCTTATCGGGATATTGTTCTTGCCACATACTATCGTAGGAGCACAAAACAACGCCGATGAGAATGAACAACCAATCCTTATAAAAATATCAATTTCTAAAGAAAATGGATTTGTTCCACAACAATTTGAGGCACAAGCAGGAAAGGCTATAATGATAGAACTAACAAGTGACGACAACTCCGTTCATGGATTAAGATTTGCAGAAAAAAATTTAAAAAATTTAACAATGGGTGTGAATCCAGGCCAAACGACAAGCATTACATTTGAAGCCCCTAAAGAACTCGGAAATTATTCTTTCTATTGCACCGCCCCTGGGCACAAACGAAAAGGCGAAATAGGAATAATGATTGTCGTTAAACCAATTTTAACTAATCCAGCCAGAATGGACGAAGATGTTACTGCTGCAGATTTAGGAATTGAAGAACCAAAAATGTTGTCAACTAATATTTTTTATCCTTTAAAAAGTTTATGGAACAACATAAAGATATCTTTCACCGCTGATCCAATTAAAAAGGCTGAAATGCGCCTTGATATTGCTAATGAAAAATTGATTGAAGCCAAAAAATTAACAGAAGAATTTGATGAACCCGAAAAGGCAATTCAAGCAATTAATGCTTATGAAAAAGAAATTTCCAAAAGTATTAAAATTATGGAGAATATAACTGAAAATAATCAAATTAATGCGCAAACTTTGTCTGATAAAATTATTGATAATTCTTTTAAACAACAAATGTTAATGGATGGCTTAGCTGAAAAATTAGACATAAAGGGCTCTAATGAAATGAATAACGCAAAAGAAAAAAGCATAAAGTATATTAGTGTTATAGTTGATGAAGTTATCTCTCCCGAAAAGATAGAGTCGAAAATGATTGAAATAGTAAAAAATCAAACAGGTAGTGAATTCAAAGATTTTAAAAATATAGAAATACTTAGATCAATTGAAAAAAAAGTGCCAGAGCAAGCAAAAGAAGCTATTCGAAAAGCACAAGAAAACACTATTCAACGCTTAATAGAAAAGATAAGAACAATAAACGAAGAAAAGACAGAAACGTTTAAAAATTATATTGAAGATATAGGTGGTAATGAAATCCATCACTTAAGAGTTATTGAAGATATAACAAAAATGGAAATTTCTGATGATGTTCGCCAAACTATTAATAATGTTAAAGAGATATCAATAGAAAGAATTAGCGACAGAATAGAAAAAATTTCTGACGAAACACAAGACAATTTTCTTGATGACCTAAAAACAGAGAAAATAGAAGATTTACGAATTATTAAAGAATTAGAGAATAGCGTTTCACTTCAAGCAAAAGATAAAATCATAGAAACCAAAAAAGAAGTACTTCAGAAAATAAACAAAAATATTTTAGAAAGTACCAACACCCAAAAAGGAGAAGAAGAATATTTGGTTAGAATGGGTTCTAATAACGATATCAAACAGCTAGAGGCTCTTGAGGAAATTGAAAATATTGTTCCTGCAAATAAAAAAGACATTATACTAAAAGCAAAAAATGAGACAGTTAGAAAAATTAAAGAGGATATTGCACAGGCAGAGAATGAAGAAGAAAAAGACAAAATTTTGAGCAAAATAGCTGGAGACCAAATCGGACAAATTAAAATCATTAGAAAGATTGATGACGCAAACTCTTCTGTGGTTCTAGATATTCTAGAGAAACAAAGTGAAAAAATACAAAATAAAATTCGAATAACGGAGAACACTGCTACATTAGAACAGTTGCAAGAAAGAATTCTGCAAGAGAATAAAGAAAAAAATAATAAAGAGCTTAAACAAATTGGCGAACAAGTTGAGAGTAAAATAAAATTAATGGAGACTGAAAAAAATGAAAAAGCGAAAGAAGAAAAAGATAGAACTCAAAAACCCCAAGAAACTACAATCAATGAAACAACAGAATCTTTATCTATGTTAAAAAGGTCAACTAATTGTATTCAGGTTATTACCCCTGCTCGCAATCCAGATAATAACATTTGTATTAATTTCCCCACACCTTGCGATGTACCGTCAGGATGGGATAAAGTAGAAAATTGTGTGCAAGCTGACAAAGAAGAAGACATAAATACACTGACCTGTACTGAATTATGTGGATCGCTAGGATATAGAAGAGGAATTTGTAGGAAATGGGCTATAGTTCCATCAGCTAAAATGGGATGTCGAGACAATGAAATAAAGGTAAGCGCAACCTCAGACTGTTTTGTCCCAACAAGTCTAGTTGGACTAAGCAAGGCTTGTTGTTGCTCAACTCCAGACAAAGAAATAATCCCCGCTAGACAAGGAGACTCTATTAATAAACAAATATTAAATACACAACCCTCTGGTGAAATAAAAGAGAAAGCGACAAAGGACAGCCAATCAATATTATTAGATACGCGTACGAATCCAACCCCAGAAGAAGGAGCTTCTACTATTAATAAACAAATATTAAACGCACAACCCTCTAGTAAAATAAAAGAGAAAGCGGTAAAGGATAGATAGTCAAATCAATATTATTAGACATGCGTACGAATCCAACCCCAGAAGAAGGTTCTTGCGCAAATAATAGATAAAAGAATACTCTATTAGAAACAACCCTTAAATAAAATTAATAAGAATTTTCTGTTTATGTTATGACAAAAAAATATCATATTATTACCTATGGTTGCCAAATGAACAAGAGTGACTCAGAAAGAATAGCTTACATGTTAAAATCAGCTAATTATAAATCAGCCCCTAATATTAATGAGGCTGATTTAATTATAGTCAACATGTGCTCAGTTCGACAATCGGCAGTAAATCGAATTTACGGATTAAGTAAAAAATTAGCCAATCTTAAAAAAAATAAACCTAAACTAAAAACCATTCTTACGGGATGCATCTTGGATTCAGACCAAAAAAAAATGAAAAACAGGTTTGATAAAATAGTCAGTATTCAAAACATAAATCATATTGTTGACAGTCCTTTTACTAAACACTATTTATCAACACCACCCATCTACTCCTCTCCATTTTCTGCTTATGTCCCAATTATGACCGGCTGTAATAATTTTTGTTCTTATTGCGTTGTACCTTATACGCGAGGTAGAGAATATTCCCGTTCAACTCCAGAAATTATTTCTGAAATTCGGAAAATCGTCAAAAAAAAATACCTTGAAATTATATTACTAGGCCAAAATGTGAATTCCTATAAAGATAAAAATGGTCAACGTTTCCCAGAATTATTAAAAACCATACATAATATTCGTGGTAACTTTTGGATCAGCTTTCTTACATCTCATCCTAAGGATTTGTCTGACAAGCTAATCGAAACAATAGCCAACTCTTCAAAGATTTGTCCTTATTTGCATTTAGCTGCTCAATCAGGAGACAATCAAATTCTCAAAAAAATGAACAGAAATTATACGGTAGAACAATATGAAAAAATAATATCCGAGGTTCGTAAAAAAATACCTCAGATTAGTATCTCCACTGATATTATTGTGGGGTTCCCCGGAGAAACAAAAAAACAATTTTCTAATACTAAAAGATTAATGCAGAGAATCAAGTTTGATATGGCATACATTGCCAAATATTCACCTCGACCAAATACTAGTGCCGCCGCACTAGAAGACAATGTATCTTCAAAGGAAAAAAAAGAAAGAGCTCAAATATTGAATAAAATTTTAAAAAAAACAGCACTACAAAATAATCAAAAATATATTGGCAAAAAAATAGAGGCACTAGTAATTAACCCAAATCAAGCAAAAACAAAAAGTTTTAAAAAAATAAAATTAGATAAACCAGCTGTTCCTGGCACATTTATTTCTTGTCAAATTACTGATGTTCAGACATGGTCGTTAATCGGGCATCCTCTTGATACAACGCAAAATCATAATATAAACCCAAATTAACAAAACACTAAGGGGAAGAATATTCCAGTACCAACCGAATCTGACGATAGTATTATACAAGCCGTGGAACAAAAAGGCCAACAACAAACCTTTTAATGCGAGATATCTTAGGGGCTGACGATTAAACTTAACTAAACCCCAGTAATAACCAATAATCCCACCTGCCAAGAAATGAACTAAAGTTGTAGTTAGCCCCCGAAGCAAAATAAGGCTAGTGCCTAGCCACATATTTGGAGACAAAAAAGCATAAAGGATGTTCTCGCTAAAAGCAAATCCTAGTCCGAGAGTCATACCATAAATAAAACCGTCTCGAATTTGATCAAAATGTTGAATCCTGTAAACCCCTAAACGAAAAATGACATATTTCGCCAGCTCTTCAAACAAACCATCAATCAAAAAAGAACAAAGCAATATCATTATAAGTGGATTTAAAACCAAGGTATTTTCGCTCCAATCTGTTAAATTTCCGGTAATTAACATTAACGGAATTGTAACTAAGGCCCCTAATAAAAAAACTCGCAAAATTTGTCCGGCTGGTTCCGGAGCAGAACGGTCTAATCGCAAACAAACCAAAAACCATATCCCGATAGGTAAAGCACTAAACAATAAATAAATTAAAAAATTTTGATAATTCATATATAATATTTTTAATACTACCCTAACTATGAAAAAAAATAAACCCAAAGTAATAGTTATCTGTGGTCCCACTGCTTCTGGAAAAAGCTCTCTTGCCTTAAAATTAACAAAAGAATATTCAAAGAAAAATCAAAATATTGAAATTATATCCGCAGACAGTAGGGCTATCTATAAAGAAATGAACATTGGTACTGCTAAGCCATTAATAGATAAATCCATTACTATTGATGGTATTCAATGCCATATGATTGACATTATTAAACCAAACCAAAAATTTACAGTAGCTTTATTTAAAAAAAAAGCCACAAAAATTATCAAAAAGATCCATGAACAAAAAGGTATCCCCTTTCTCGTAGGTGGTACTGGTTTATATATTAGTGCTATTGTTGATAATTTAACGATTCCTAAAGTCAAACCAGATGAAAAAATGAGAGCTAAAATAGAAAAAGAGGTTAATAATAAAGGGTTAGATTTTGTTTGGCAAAAATTATTAAGAATAGACCCGCAAGCTAAAAACTTCGTACAGAAAGAGAATCCTCGTCGAGTAATTAGGGCTTTAGAGGTTTGCCTAAAAACAGGACAACCCTTTTCTCTGCTAAGAACTAAAACTAAACCAGAATTTGAAATCCTGCAAATAGGAATTAAGGTCGAAAAAACAAAATTATATTCTCAAATCAACCAAAGAGCGGAACAAATGATTAAAGATGGATTAGTAGAAGAAGTTAAAAAATTAATTAAAAAATATCCCCTTTCTAGTCCAGGCTTAACTAGTATCGCCTATCAGGAAATCATCCTTTATATTCAAGGTAAAATCACACTACGAGAAGCTATTGATTTAATTAAAAAAAACACGCGCCACTATGCGCGTCGTCAAATAACTTGGTTCAAAAAAGATAAAAACATCCATTGGATTACTACTTATTCCCAGGCGAATCAATTAATAAAAAAGTTCCTGTTATTCTAAGGCTTTATGCCGATGCTTATTTATTCTTCAAACGAAAGGTTTGAAAGTTAGATTTTTAAACCTTTTAATTTTATGATAAAAATTTTGTTAACAATTTTTTGATTAAATTTAGATCTACCTCTCCTTTTGTTTTTTTAACTGTTTGACCTATTAAAAATTGAATAGCATTAGGGTGACCATTTCTAATTTTAGTTACTATCTCTGAATTATTCTCAATAACATCTTGAATAATAATTTCTACTTGATCTGATTCAATAAACCCCCGAGAACCAAACTCTAACAACAAAGAATCCGCATTTTGTCCTGTTTGAAACATCTTTCTTAAAATTTTTCGACCCAAAATGTTAGACAACTTTTTCTTATATATTAAAATAATAAACTCAGCAAAATCTTCACAAGAAATGCTGAGTTCTTTTTTCTTAAATTCTTGAGAAAAAATCAAATAATAATTAATAAACCAATTCGCGACTAATTTAATGATTTTTTTCTTATTTTTTTGCCAAATTTCCGATTCGCTAGCATCCATGCCTTCACATGAAACAATCCAATCACGCATTTTTTTAATAACCTTTTCAATAAAATACGATCGAGTTGGCAGTGCGGTTAATATCTTAATTTCATCTTCTAAAAAGCCATATTCCCTTTGCCAACGTTTCATTTTCTCAATTGGCAATTCGGGCAAGGATTGACTCAGTTTTTTAATCTCAAACGGAAATCCCTTGGAATAAGTAGAAAAAATTGGCAAATCTGGCTCCCTAAAATATCGATAATCTTTAGTTTCCTCCTTACTTCTTTGTTCAACTGTAATGCGCTTTTGAGCATTCCAACCACGCGTTACTTCTGTTTTTGGAATTCTATTTTTACGCCACAAATCGGTCTGCCTTTTAATTTCATATTCTAATGACTCTTCTACCGCCCTAAACGAATTAAGGTTCTTTATCTCTGTTTTAGGGTAAAGGTTCTGTGTATCGTTCTCTGGCCTCAAAGAAATATTAACATCACATCTCATCTGTCCATTCTCCATTTCTGCATGAGAGATATCTAAAATCCTAACGATTTTTTGCAACTCCTGTAAAAAAATTACAGCATGAGAAGAATTTTCTATATCCGGCAAAGTTACTACTTCGGCCAAAGGCACTCCAGCACGATTAAAGTCCAATAAGCTGTAGCCTTCTTTCGAATACAATAACTTGGCGGTATCTTCTTCAATGTGTATTCTCTCTAAATTAATTCTTTGTCTTTTAATGTCTAAATAACCGCCTAGAACTAAAGGATGATAATATTGACTAATTTGGTATCCTTTAGGTAGATCAGGGTAGAAATAATTTTTACGATCAAACCAAAAATTTTTTGCTATTTTCCCATTTAGTGCTAAACCTAAAAGTAAAACTTTTTCTACTGCTTTTTTGTTCAAAGTTGGTAAAACCCCAGGATGTCCTAAGCAAATCGGGCAAATATTAAGATTAGGTGAAACGTTTTGGACATTATTGGGACAAGAACAAAATAATTTACTTTTTGTATTAAGCTCTAAATGAATTTCTAGGCCAATAACAGGCTTTAAATTAAGATGCATTTTGGGCAGTTAAAATTATAGGGAGGGTCATTAATGTAATTTGCAAGTCAAACAATAATGACCAGTTTTCAATATAATAAATATCTAACTTCGCTTCTTGTTCAAAAGATAACTTAGAACGACCTGAAATTTGAGATAAACCAGTTAAGCCTGGCTTAATAGTTAACAACTGTTTATGACGCTTAGCATAGTTAGATATTTCTTGGGGCTCGTGTGGACGTGGTCCAACTAAGCTCATTTCCCCTTTAATAATATTAAATAATTGAGGCAATTCATCCAAGCTTGTTTTGCGTAAAAAATGACCAAAACGAGTTATTCGTGGATCATTTTTCATTTTAAATAGGGGGCCCTCTCTCTCATTATGTTTTAATAGATCTTTCTTAAGTTTTTGAGCATTGGGGACCATAGAACGGAATTTATAAAGCCAAAAAAATATATTCTTTTGTCCAACTCTTTTTAGGCTAACAAAAACTGGACCACGAGAATCAATTTTAATAATAAGGGCTAAAATCATGAAAAGAGGAGAAAGTAATATTAAGGCCAAAAAAGATCCGATTATATCAACAAAACGTTTAACAATTCTTCCCCAACCGCAAAGAGCTGTTTGGCTTAAAGTAATAATTGGAATACCATTAATCGCTTCCATATGTACATTACTAACCAAAGAGCCAAAAATATCAGCTGCATATCTAAAAACAATTTGACGTTCTTGACAAAAATCAATAATTTCTAATATCTCTGATCTATCTAAAAAAGAATCTGTTTGAATAATTTGACTTATCTCTCTTTCTCTATTCGACCATTTTTTTTGTAAATCTAAAAAAGATTTGGGATTGCCTAGAACTTGATATCCAATACCAGGGTTATTTTTTAAATAACCAACGACCTGCTCTGTAGTTTTATCTTTTCCTAATATTAAGATTGGCTCTAAATTTATTCCTTTTTTGTAAGCCAACAGTTCAAAAATATGAATCAATGCCCTACCCAAACTTACAAAAATAATAGAAATTACCCAAACTGCTAAAATAATAAAACGAGAGGAAAAATACTCTCCCCTGAAAAAAATAAAAGCCACGATAAACATAATCCCCATAGAGCAAGCTAAAAATATTTTTGGAACTTCTTTGGAAAATCTGCGTTTCATTTCTAAATTATAGAGACCAGATAAAATAAAAATACCTAACCATAAAATGGCAATCAAAAAGACCGAAACAATATATTCTTTGAATGGAATTTCATAAATAACTGGTCGCAGGCTGGTAAAAGCGGTAAAGCGCAAAAAATAAACAAAAAGTCCCGATAAAACCAACATAAAATAATCTGTAGGAACCAAAAATGTGGCAAAAAATAAATCATTTCTTTTCATATCTTTTAGTATAACAAAAAATAAGACAAAATCCCAGGGCCTAAGACCAGGGATTAAGTGTCTCAGATAAACCTATAAGCCGAATTCTGTTCCGTTAATTTTGCAAAAAACGGGATGGCTATTTATCTAGATTTAATGTTACCATTAAATTCTAACGACCTACCAAAATTTGGTCTTGCACTCAAATAAAGATTTAGCCGTTTCATCGTAACCTTTAACGAAAACTTCATCGTAAGATAAAATATTCTTTTTATAGTCACGCTCACCCCCTTAAGGCTAAAGCCTATAGAGGGTGCCTCAACTTTTGCAAGTTTTGGCGTCTCTGTTCGCACCTCTACCAATTTCATCTATAAAATAAACAAACTTGGCGACGGGAGTTACCCGCTATCCTTCTCCCCCTCAGGTGAGGGGGGAGTGTTCGGACTTTCCTCTTAATAACCAATGGCTATTAAGCAACCATCTAGTTTATCTATTTAAAATAGTAGCATAATTCAGTCTAAGGGTCAACGCTAAATAAAAAAATGGGGACACATGCCCCCATTTAAAATCTTTTGACAACTTTCCATGCAGTTTCAAAACAAAACCTTACGAACTGCGTTATTAAAACTACAAAAAAAGTAACAATTTTAAATAATATTATCAAAACCCTTCCCAATGTGTTATTACTCTTCAATCGAGAAATTTTTGAAGGCATTTTAACTGTCTTGATAAATTTGATAGCTTGAAAATGGAATACCACAAACAAAACAAATACTAATATTATCAAAGCAATGGTTCTCTCCATCCTTTCCTCCTTTTGAGATACAAAAGTATCTCGAATATTTAAATTATAGCAAATTTTCAAAATTTGTCAATCTTGTCCACTTATAAGTTTCTATCAAGGACTTGATTAACGAGGCTGTCAGCCTTTTTGTTTTTTTCTCGCGGAATATGATAAAAATTGACTTGTTTAAAGTATTGGGACAAATTCCAAACTTTCAAAAATAAAACTCCTAGTTCTTGATTTTTAACCTTGTATTTTCTATTTAACTGCTCTACCACTAATTTGCTATCTAAGTAACAATCCACTATACTCGCTTTTATTTTTTTTGCTTCTTCTAATCCTAAAATAAGGGCTTGATATTCGGCTTTATTGTTCGTTGTATATCCTAAAAATCTAGAACATTCTTTGATAATCTTATTATTAATATCATAAATAACTGCTCCAGCTCCTCCTGGACCTGGATTACCGCGAGCTCCACCATCAGTATAAATTATATATTTCATCATTTTTTTTAATTTATTAAATTGATTTTTTTATATCTACTACTTTCATTTGCAACTCTTGAGTTCCATTCCATTGATTAACATCTAGTTTAAAAACTATATCTATTTTTTGGTTGGACTTAAAATTAGTCATTACAGAAGCAGAATTAAAATAAATCATTTTTCTACCTCCCCCCGCAAAAAGCCTATAATGCTGATTATTTTTCCCAACTGATTGAATTTTTTCTAAAATTATATTTTTTATCAAAAAATTAGGTTGAGGATTTTTACAACCAAAAGGTTCAAACTTAATCAATTCTTCATAGAAATTCCAATCAATATCACCTATGTTGATTTCTGTTTCAATAGATAATTTAGGGACTATTATATCTAAATCTAAAATTTGGCGTCCCTTTTCTAAAATCGTCTGTTTAAAGCTATCAAAACAGTTTGTTCCTTTTAATGTAAAACCTACTGCCCCACTGTGTCCACCAAAAGCTTTAAAATATTTGTTGTTTTCTTTTAAAAAAGAAAACAAATCAAACCCCTCAATTGAACGTCCAGATCCAGAAAGATCCTTACCCTTTTTACCCAAAACTAGTGCTGGTCTACAAAAAGCATCAACTAATTTATTAGCTACTAAACCCAAAATCCCCATAGGCCAATCTTCTCCCGAAACTACAATAATTCTATCTTTTTCGTTTACTTTAATTGACTTAAAAATCTTTTCAGTTATCCTTTGTCTTTGACTATTTAATGAATTTAAATGTTTGGCATATTCATCAGCTTCAACTTGATTAAGGGATAAAAATAAATTTAAAGCATCAGTGGCTTGATTGATACGCCCAGCTGCATTAATCCTAGGGCTTAACTGGTAACACACGTGTTCTGCGCCCAAAGAACCTGTCTCTAAAGAAGAGTGCTTGATTAATGATTTCAACCCTAAATTATGAGTTTTATTTAAAACAACCAAACCATATTTACTTAAAAGCCTGTTTTCTCCTAATAAAGGCACAAAATCCGCGATCGTACCAAGGGCCACTAAATCTAATAACCATTTTTCAGTTGCTTCTTTATCTAATAGGGGGCAATTTTTATCTTTCAGTAATGCCTGGATTAATTTAAACGCTACTCCTACTCCAGCTAAAAATTTAAAAGGATATTTTTCCCGCCCTAAGTGGGGATTGATTATGGCAAAAGAATTAGGCAATTTAGGTGGTTCGCGATGATGGTCGGTAATGATGACATCTATATTTGATTTATTTGCCAAATCAATTTCTTTAATATTAGAAACACCACAGTCACAAGTAACAATTAAACCTATTTTCTGTTTGATAAAACTTTTAACGGCTTTTTCGTTGAGCCCATAGCCATCTTTCTGACGATCAGGAATAGAAACTTGCAGGCTTTTTATACCTATCTTTTTAAAAACTTCAAATAAAATAGTTGAAGACGTTACTCCATCTGTATCATAATCTCCGCAAATAACTACTTTTTCTTTATTTTTAACTGCTTGATATATGCGACGGACGGCCTTTTTCATATCTTTCAATAAAAATGGGTCATGAATGTCTTGGGAATAATCGGGACTTAAAAACTCATCAATCTTTTTTTGAGTTCTAAAGCCCCTATTAACAAGCAATTGTAAGATAATCGGATTAATCTCCGGAAATTTATTTTGAAAATTTTTAGAAATTGAAGGAGAAACCTCCCAAACTCTCTGTATAGCTTTTTTTTTCATTTAAAACCGTTTATTAATGGCAAAATTTCTAAACCTTTATTTAGAAATAGAGTTCATAAATATTACTAAATAATTATTTAATTAATTATTTATAAATTCTCGGTATATTTGAGTTAATTCGCGTAACTACTTCGTAATTAATTGTCCCGATTTTTTCCGCTATATCGTCAGCGCTAATAACACGATTATTTTGTTTACCAATTAGAACCACCTCATCTCCTGTTTTAACTTTGGTCACTTGCGAAACATCAACCATAATCAAGTTCATACAAACACGTCCTCTGATTGGACAAGAAATTCCTTGAACTAACACTGAGCCACAATTAGAAAGACGACGATCGTAGCCATCAGCATAGCCAACTGGTAAAACAGCTAGCTTAGTTTTAGAACGAGTTATAAAAGTACAATCATATCCCACAGAAGTTCCAACTGACAAAGATTTAATCTGAATTATTTTTGTTTTCCAAGACAATGCCGGTTGTAGATTTATTAAAAGATGTTTTTTATTAACAATTTCTTGAGTATCTTTTGATGGCCACAGGCCATAAAGACCAATACCCACCCTAACCATATTAAAAAAAGTACGAGGATTATTAATAACTGTTGCTGAACAGGCAGCGTGAACTAAGGGTATTTGTTTTTTGTCTATAATTTTTTGAAATTTTTGAGTTTGCTTATTGGTATAAGATTGATTTTTAGATTCTGATTTAGCGTAATGAGTAAAAATTCCACGTAAATTTAGATGCTTAAACTTTCTAATCTTTTTTATAAAATCATCTGCTTGTTCTGGTAAAATCCCAATTCTGCTAGCGCCAGTATCAATTTTGATATGAATATTAACAATTCTATCTATTTCTTCTCCTTCTTGAGCCAAAAATCTTGCTTGAGACAATGTATAAACAGGAAAATCAACATTTTGACAAATAGCTTTTTTCACATCGGAAGAAAAAGGGTAATAACTCAAAATAAAAATAGGTGCTTTAATTTCAGCCCGACGTAATAATAACGCTTCTTTTAGATTAACCACCCCCAGCCAATCAGCTCCCGCTAACAAACAAAGCCTTGCCACTTCTAACATGCCATGACCATAAGCATTTGACTTTACTATGCTCATAATCTTCTTTTGTGGTCCGACTATCTTCCGAAACTGCTTCAAATTATTTTGAATGCACAATTTTTTAATTTCGAGCCAAGTTAACATAAAAAAATGTCAAAAATATAAAGCAATAATTAGAAGATCAATTTCTTGATACCTGGGTTAGTTTATTTTTTTGGTTTTAAAGTCGGGAATAAAATAACCTCTCTAATGTTTTGAGTATTGGTTAAAATATTAACCAAACGATCAATACCTATCCCTTCGCCTGCTGTTGGCGGCATACCATACTTTAAAGCAGTTATAAAATCTTGATCTGCACTTTGAGCTTCTTTGTCCCCCCTTTTGCGTAGTTCTTTCTGATATTCAAATCTTGATTCTTGGTCCAATGGATTATTCAACTCAGAGAAAGCATTGCATATCTCTAGTCCTTTTACTAATAACTGGAACCTCTCAACATAATCAGAACGATTTGGAATCTTCTTAGCTAAAGGAGATAACTCTAAAGGATGATTAATGATAAATGTTGGTTGAATAATCTTAGGTAAAACAAACTCTTTGTATAATTCATCTAATATTTTACCTTTACCCCAAGTTTTCTCTACTTTTATGCCTAAAAATTTTGCTTGGGAAATCAAATCTTTTATTTGTTTATATTCATCAATATCTAATTTTGCTTCTTTAATTATAGCTTGTCGAAAATCTAAACGAGGATATGGTGGTTTAAAATTAATAATTTGTCCTTGACACTCTATCTTTAAATCAGAAAAACCTAAATTCTTTAACAAAAAGACCATTAATTCCTCTGTCAAAATCATTAAATCATTATAATCAGCATAAGCCTGGTAAAATTCTATTTGAGTAAACTCAGGGTTATGAGTTCGATCTAACCCTTCGTTACGAAAACAACGAGCAATTTCATATACCCTCTCTATTCCTCCAACAATTAATCTTTTTAAATAGAGTTCAGGGGCAACCCTTAAATAAAGATCAGTATTTAATGCTTGATGATGTGTTATAAATGGTTTAGCCGTAGCTCCACCAGCTAAAGTTTGTAAAATAGGTGTTTCTACTTCCAGAAAGTCTCTCTGGTCAAAAAATTCTCTCATTAGTTTAATTATTTTACCACGAACAACAAAAATTTCACGCACAGCGGGGTTAGATATCAAATCTAAATAACGTTGGCGGAATCTAGTTTCAATATTTGATAAACCGTGCCATTTTTCAGGTAAAGGTAAAAGCGATTTAGATAAAAGAGAATAACCTTCTATCCGAAGAGTATTCTCTCCTTTTTTTGTTTTAAAAAGTTTCCCTTTAATTTGCAAAAAATCACCCACATCAATATTGTCAACAAAAAAATTATAATCATTTTCTCCTAGATCATCTTGATTTAGAAAAAATTGAAATCGACCCGAGAAATCTTCTAAATTAGCAAAGCAAGCCTTGCCGTGTAATCTCAAAAGGACTAAACGACCAGTTAAAATTACTTTTTTTTGTGCTTTTTCTATTTGAAAAAAATTAGAATTTACTTCTTGGCAAGTGTGGGTACGATCTCCTCGAGAAGGATAAGGATTAACACCCTGACAAATAATATTTTTAAATTTTTTCAACCTATCTGATTCAATGCTCATAAAATTAATATACTAAAAAATATCTTATAAATTAAGTTTAACATCTATAAAAAAAGAAACAAGAAATTAGATTTTATCCAATCTTGATAATCTTAACATCTATAATTCCGGAAGGAGTTTTTAACTTAACCTGTTTATTTTTTCTCTGTCCAATTAATGTTATAGCAAGAGGAGACTCACAAGAAATGCGACCATGAGACGGGTCTGCCTCATTATTCCCTACAATCAAATATTCTTTGATTTGCGATTTAATTTCCAGGACCACCTTAGAGCCAACAGAAATCACCTCTTTGTTTATCTTATTTTGATCAATAATTTTAGCGTCCCTTAAAAACTTTTCTAAATTTTTCACTTTCATTTCCGCTAAAGCTTGTTCTTCTTTAGCAATGTCAAACTCAGCATTTTCAGACAAGTCCCCCATTTCAATAGCTAACCTAATCCTCTTAATAATTTGAGGAATTTTAACCGTTTTTAAAAGCTTTAATTCTTTAAGAATTTTTTCTTTGCCTTCGGATGTTAAAAATTTATTCATAGTCAATGATTAAAGAGAAACAAAAAGCCACCCACAATTAAAGGGATTAACTGGGTTATATAGAAATAACCAATAAACTTATTCTTAAAGTGAGCGCTTTATATCATCCGGAATAGGTATCTCCTTCTTTTTGCTCACCCCCGGATAACGCCAAGTCGTGATAATTTTTACTTTTTGATCTTTTGTTAATTGATACATTAGCCATATTTCTGTTTGATTTTTAGACGAACCAATCGTATTCATAACAGCTATTGTATTTAGAGAAACGCCTTCTTCTTGCCGTTCATGTTTAAAAAACAACCTTCTTATTTTTTGTTCTGAAATCCCATAATATTTCATTTTTTCTATAGCATGCTTAGTCCAGATAAAATGTTGATCGTTCTGCGGATATTTAAAAAACATAAATCATATTAATACGAAAATAGATTCTTAAACAAACCCTTCAGCCCTTTAATCTGAAAAATGGGTGACTTATTAACATCACTTAGATATGGGTATTTCATTCCCCAAATAACTAATCCCACGGCAGTAGCAAAACTGATATCTAAAGCCTTATTGTCGCTACTAACAAAACCACGGGGAGAGCCCAAAGAAGCAGGGAACTTAAAAACCTTTTTAGCTACATCAATTAAACCTTCTAATTTAGATCCCGCACCGGTCAAAACGATTCCGGCAGGCAAATTCCCTTCACGCCCAATACTAATTAATTCTTCATTAATAAGTTTGAATATCTTCTCACATCGCCCCCTAATAATTTTGGAAATTTCTTTTTTAGAAGCCGACCCTCTTTCTTTTTGATCTAAATTCGCAAAGTCAATTTTTTCGTTTTTGACCATACTAAGTGGAAAAGCCGTCCCATAATTAATCTTAATTATTTCTGCTAAATCTATTGGTATTCTTAGTCCGATAGCTAAATCAGTAGTAATATAACGAGATCCAAAAGGAATAATTTTAACACTTAAAATATTCCCCTCTTCAAATACAGCAATATTAGTAGTGGCATCACCGATGTTCACCAATAAAACCCCTAATTCTTTTTGTCTTTTATCTAATACTGTATCGGCTGTAGCTAAAAGACCAACAACTAATTCGTTGACTTTGACACCAGCTCGAGTAAAAGATTTTTTTAAATTATTAATTTGGTTAATTAACCCCAGAATAACCTGTGCATCTACTTCTAGACGAGTACCAACCATTCCCACTGGGTCAATAATACCAGTCTGACTATCAACAGAAAAACTGCGAGGCAAGATATGTAAAATCTGATAATTAGCAGGGGTAGCTACGGTTTGAGCCGCACTCAAAACCCTACGAATATCGTCATCTTTAATTGCTCCATCCGCTCGAGAGACCGATACCACACCCCTACTTTCTTGAGAGATTATATGTGTCCCTGAGACTCCTACAAAAACATCTTGAATCGGCAAACCAGTAACTCCTTCAATCTGTTCTAGAGAAGCAGAAATAC
>Ga0075122_10000488_pt1 | contig 31229 bp, 43 predicted proteins | sample AntAceMetag02UKB_FD_69790 | JGI IMG/M metagenome (GOLD analysis project Ga0075122, IMG submission 69790) | Saline lake microbial communities from Ace Lake, Antarctica - Antarctic Ace Lake Metagenome 02UKB | ecosystem: Environmental > Aquatic > Non-marine Saline and Alkaline > Saline | place...
CCATATATGTTTTTAAAGCTTTCGCCTTATGAATTAATGATAGTTAACCTTTGTCACCCCAATCTTATCAGAATGTCACCTCATAAGGTTAACTGTACAAGAGTTTGACAAGCCGAAGCAGTTTGCTATGATAGATCTACGCACAAATCTGGTTTTTAGGCGTGTTTTTCTGAGCTTACTTCAATCTGGATAATTATTATGTTGATTGAGGTAGTCACAGAAGAGAAGTGTGATTAACGATTTTGATTTTAATTAATTAAAATCGCCAATCAAAGGTTAGCCCTTTGTTTTTATTATTAAAAAATATTAATTTTTAAGTAACATGGCAGATTCATTTGATCGTTCTAAGCCCCATGTTAACGTTGGTACAATTGGCCACGTTGACCATGGCAAAACGACTTTAACTGCTTCTATCTTGCACATTCTTGATTTAAACAAAGATCAAGGTTATGGCGCTCGAATCGAAGGAGTTGAAGGTATTGACAATGCGCCTGAAGAAAAGGCTCGTGGTATTACTATTGCTCTTCATCACTCAGAGTATTGGACTCCGGCTCGACATTATGCTCATATCGATGCTCCGGGTCACGCTGACTACATTAAAAACATGATTACTGGAGCTGCCCAAATGGATGGAGCAGTTTTAGTGGTAGCAGCGACTGATGGTATAATGCCTCAAACTAGAGAGCATGTCCTTCTTGCTCGTCAAGTGGGAGTACCTAAATTAATTGTTTTCTTAAACAAAGTCGACATGGTGGATGATCCAGAATTGGTTGACTTAGTCGAAGAAGAAGTTCGAGACTTATTAGACAAATATGAATATGATGGTAAAAATGTACCAATTATTCGTGGTTCTGGTCTTAAAGCTTTAGAAGCGACTTCAATTGATGATGAATACGCTCAAAAAGTTTTGGAATTAATCAAAACTATGGATGAGTCTATTCCTGAACCAGTACGAGAGACTGATAAACCATTCTTGATGCCAGTCGAAGACATTTTTTCAATCGAAGGCCGAGGAACAGTGGTAACCGGTCGAATCGAACGAGGAACTGTTAAGGTGGGAGAAGAAATAGAAATTATCGGATTAGGTTCTGTCGCTAAAACAACTGTTACCGGTATTGAAATGTTTAATAAATCGCTTGATCAAGGTCAAGCAGGAGATAACGCCGGAATTTTGCTTCGAGGCTTGAAAAAAGATGATATTACCCGAGGTCAAGTTTTAGCTAAAACTGGTTCGGTTACACCGCATACTGATTTTGAAGCCGAAGTTTATATCTTAAATAAAGAAGAAGGTGGTAGACACACTCCTTTCTTTACTGGCTATAAACCTCAGTTTTACATTCGAACAACTGACGTGACTGGTGAAGTAACTTTAGCCGAAGATGTTAAAATGGTTATGCCAGGAGATACAGTAACCTTTAAAGTTAAATTAGTATCACCGGTTGCTCTAGAAGAACAACAAAGATTTGCTATTCGTGAAGGAGGCCGAACTGTTGGAGCTGGAGTTGTAACTAAAATTAATGCTTAAAGATTTTATTTAACTTACTTATTATGGCTAAAACGACCTCAAAATCAAAAAAAACTAAGGCTGTCGGATTAGCCGATTTGTCTAAACTTAGAATTAGGGTGTCGGCTTATGAAAATAAAGTCTTAGACGCTAGTGTTAAACAAATTGTTGATACCGCTATTCGTTATGACGCTGAAATCAATGGCCCGATTCCTTTGCCAACCGAAATTAAAAAATATACTGTTAATCGTAGTAGTTTTGTTCACAAAAATGCCCGAGAACAGTTTGAAATGAGGGTACATAAAAGATTGATTGATATTCTTAATCCGTCACCTAAAATTATCGAAAGTTTAACTAATCTTAATTTACCCAGTGGTGTCAATATTGACGTTAAAATGATCTAACTTCTCTTTTCTTTCGAAAGTGGTTTAGTTAAAACCTAAACCACTTTCGGTTTGAGACGGGAAAATAGACAAATAAGCTTTAATATGATAGAAATATTAGCGCATGATTTAAATTTATGAAATTCTTGTTAGGAAAAAAATCTCATATGACTCAAATTTTTACCGACGACGGAAGGGTTATTTCTGGTACCATAATTGAAGCTGGTCCAATGGTCGCCACTCAAGTTAAAACCACCGCGACTGATGGTTATGAGGCGGTTCAATTTGGTTTTGGCTTACGATCGTTAAAACGAACAACTAAAGCTTTGAAGGGTCATTTGCGAGCAGTTTTACCGGCTCCCGATAAAGCCTTTTTGATTTTACGAGAAGCTAAAGTTAAAACTGATATCGAAATTAAAGTCGGAGATAATTTCAAAGCTTCTATTTTTAAAGAAGGTGATAAAGTAAATGTTTCGAGTATTTCCAAGGGTAAAGGTTTTCAGGGGGTGGTTAAACGTCATGGGTTTAAAGGGGGACCTCGGACTCATGGTCAAAAACATTCCGAACGAGAACCAGGTTCGATTGGAGCGGGTGGCATGCAAAGAGTGTTTAAAGGAACTAGGATGGCCGGCCGAATGGGTGGTGATCGAGTGACTATTAAAAATGCCAAAATCATCCGTGTTGATGAAGCTAACAATTTGTTATTTATTAAAGGAGCAGTACCGGGCCGAAGAGGTACTTTGGTAGAAATTCAAGCAGTTTAATTTTATATTTATGGAAGCAACTATTTACAATCAAATAGGCAAAGTTAACGGAAAAATTGAACTTGAATCATCTATTTTTGGGGTGATTTGGAATCCTGATCTGGTTCATCAAGTGATGACCAGTTTATATGCAAATGCCCGAGCTAATATTGCAAAGGCTAAAGATCGAAGTGAGGTTCGCGGTGGTGGTAAAAAACCATGGCGACAAAAAGGAACTGGCCGAGCGAGACACGGTTCTAGCAGGTCACCGATCTGGGTCGGTGGTGGTGTAACCCATGGTCCGGTTTCGGGTATTAACTATAGCAAAAAGATAAACAAAAAGATGAAAACTAAAGCCTTGTTTACTTTATTGTCTAAAAAATTAGCTGATGGTGAAGTTATTTTTGTGGAAGATTTAAATTTGGAAACCGGTAAAACTAAATTAGCTAAAACATTTTTAGCTAATTTAGCGGAAGCCGGTTTTAAGGAAGCTTCTTATGATAAAGGTCGTCGAATTTTTATGACTACTCCGACTCTTAATAAAACAATTGTTAATAGTTTCAATAATTTAAAAACAGTTAAAATCGAAGAAGCTCGTAATTTAAATTTACTTGATGTTTTAACTTATAAATATTTAGTTATTATGAGTCCCAAAGAAACTTGCGAACAATTAATTGCTAAAATTAATTAATATTTTATGTCATTAAAAGATCGAACAAATCCAGCTGTTATTTTAAAAAAGCCACATATTACTGAAAAGGCGACTTTTATGACAGGTAATAAAAAACCAGTTTATACTTTTCAAATACCAAAAGAAGCTGGCAAGATAGATGTTAAGCGCGCCATTAAAGCTAAATATCAAGTCGAAGCTTTAAAGGTTAATATTGTTAATTTACCTAAAAAATCAGTTTGGGTCAGACGAATTAAAGGTAAAACAGCCGCGATTAAAAAAGCGCTAGTCGTATTACCAGCTGGCACCGATATCGATTTTATTTAATTGATTGAATTTGCATATAAAGAAAATATTTAAATTATGAAACACTATAAGCCGACAACTCCATCTAGACGCCACATGTCTACTGTGTCGTATAAAAAAACTTTAACGACGTCTAAGCCAGTTAAGTCTTTAACTAAAGGTAAAAAGAAGATTTCTGGTCGTAATTCAGCTGGACGAATCACGGTTCGCCATAAAGGAGGTGGTCACAAACGGCGTTATCGTTTAATTGATTTTAAATACGATAAGCAAAATATTCCGGCTGTAATTAAGACTATTGAATATGATCCTAATCGATCGGCTTTCATTGCTTCGGTGGCTTACGTTGATGGTGAATATCGTTATATCGTGGTACCTAAAAATATGATGGTTGGTGATAAATTTGAAGTTTCAGAGACAGCCGAAATAAAGTTAGGTAATCGATTACCTTTAAAAAATATTACTTCAGGTACATTTGTTTATAATGTTGAATTAAAACCAAAAAATGGGGCTAAATTAATTAGATCAGCTGGAACTTACGCTGAGGTTTTGGCTAATGACGCTGGTTACACTAATATTAAATTACCATCTGGTGAAGTGAGAAAAATTAGCGAAAATGCTTGGGCTTCGATTGGAGAAGTATCTAATGATGAATATAAATTAGTTAACTTAGGTAAGGCTGGACGCAGTCGTTGGTTGGGTATTAGACCAACAGTCAGAGGTTCAGCGATGAATCCGGTTGATCACCCTCATGGAGGTGGAGAGGGTCGTCAGGGAATCGGTTTAAGACGAGGACCAAAAACTAGAGAGGGTCGTCAAGCTTATGGTGTAAAAACCAGAAAAGTTAAAAAATATTCTACCCCATTGATTATTTCTAGGCGAAAGAACAAAAAACGCAAATAAATCAATTATTGAAAGTTGACATTCTGTTGGTATTTGTTAGGATGTGGTCGTACTGTTTACGTTAAATAGCTTAAGCTTGGACAATTTCCAGCTTGTTAAGCTGGATTTTTTGTCACAATAATTTAAGTTTTAAGTTTAATTAACTTTCCATTTATATTTTATGTCCCGATCAATTAAAAAAGGCCCCTATATTGACCCTAAATTACTCAAAAAGGTTGAAGCTAAAAAACCGGGCTCTGAAGTAATTAAAACTTGGGCCAGACGAAGTCAAATTAGCCCAGAAATGGTTGGTTTTACTTTTGGAGTTCATAACGGACGAAGTCATTTAGAAGTTTTTGTGACCGAAGATATGGTTGGTCATCGGTTGGGTGAATTTTCACCAACTAAGAAATTTTATCGTCATGGTGGAAAAATGCAAAAAGAATTAGAACAGAAAAAGAAAGAATCAGAAATAGCGGCGGCTAAGGCTCAGAAAGCGTCTGACGCGGTTAAAAAATAAAATATCATGAAAGCTACTTTATCAAATTATAATCAATCACCTCGTAAGGTCCGACTATTGGCTGATCTTATTCGTGGTAAACAAGTAGCTAAAGCTTTAGTTGAATTATCGATGGTTGCCAAAAAAGCTTCCTTGCCAATTAAGAAATTAATTGAATCAGCTGTCGCAAACGCTAATCACAATAATGATAATAACTTATCTAATCTTAATTTAATTATTAAAGAAATAAAAATTGATAAAGGTTTAACTATGAAGCGTTGGCGTGCTCGTGCTCGAGGCCGAGCCGCTCCGATTCGTCATCGAACTAGCCATATTAATATTTTACTGGCCGAGCAAGACTCGACTGTTAATTCTAAAAACAATAAATAATATGACTCATAGCGTCCACCCATATGCCCATCGATTAGGTATTATCAGAGATTGGAAATCTCGTTGGTTTGGTGCGAGGGGTAAATATCAAGAATATTTAAAAACTGATATTGTTTTACGGGAATTTTTAGAAAAACGTTTACGAGGTTTTTATATTGATTCGATTGAAATGGAACGCGGAGAAAAATTGTATCGAATTATTATCAAGACCTCCCGACCTGGTATGGTGATTGGTCGCAGTGGCGAAGGCGCAAACAAACTAAAAGAGGACATTTTAAAACAAATGCGTAAATTAAAAACAGTTGTCCCTGATGTTAAGGTTGACGTTGAAGAGGTTAAAGATCCAGAAAGCCGGGCTTCGATTGTGGCTTATATGGTGGCCGAAGGGTTGGAAAAAAGAATGCCTTTTAGACGAGTAATGAAACAAACTATCGAAAAAGTAATGGCGAATAAGAAGGTAAAGGGAGTGAGGATTAATTTGTCTGGCCGATTAGGTGGAGCTGAAATGGGACGACGAGAGTCTTTAAAGAAAGGTCAAATTCCACTTCAAACTTTGCGGGCCGACGTTGATTTTTGTCGCGAGAAGGCTTTTTTGCCTTATGGTGTGGTAGGAGTTAAGGTGTGGATTTATCGGGGAGAAATTTTTGATCAAGATAAAAATTAAACAAGGCTTATGTTATTTCCTAAAAAAGTTAAATATCGTAAATGGCAAACTCGTCGCAGTAATAAAAACAAAATTAAAATTGCGTCACGAGGTATTAGTTTAAGTTTCGGATCAGTTGGCTTAAAAGCGGTTGGTCTAGCTCGAATTAAATCAAATCAAATTGAAGCCGCTAGAAAAACTATTTCCCGCCAAATGCAAAAAAAGGGTAAACTTTGGATTAGAATTTTTCCCGATCGACCGTTTACCGCTAAGGCGGCTGAAGTTGGTATGGGTAAAGGTAAGGGTGATCTTCAAGGTTATGAGGTAGAGGTGTTACCAGGACGAATTTTATTTGAAGTTGATGGTGTTGATGAAGCAACAGCGAGAGAAGCTATGCGAAAAGCAGGAGCTAAATTACCGGTTAAAACTAAAATTATTAGTCGCGATTAAATAAAGCTATGAAATTAAAAGATTTACGACAAAAGAAAGAAGCCGATCTACAAAAGATGCTTGAAGACAAGCAAACAGCTTTAGCGTCTTTTAGATTTAAGATCTCTGGCGGTAAGGTGACCAACACTAAAGAAGGTCGAAATTTAAGACGAGAAATTGCCAGATTAAAAACTCTCTTGCAGGAATTCAAAAAACAAGTTAGTCTATAGTGTCCCTATATTATATGAAGAATAACCCAACAATTAAATCAAACCAGAAAACTTTGGTTGGCAAAGTGGTTTCTTGTGCCATGGATAAAACTGTAGTGGTTGAGGTGGCTCGTTTTATAAAACATCCAAAATATGGCAAATATTTGACTAGGCACAAGAAATACAAAGCTCATGATCCTAATAATCAAGGTGTTGTAGGAACAGAAGTAACCATAAGAGAGTGTCCACCGATATCTAAAGATAAAAGATTTATTATTGTTTCTTAATTATTTATGATTCAACCTCAAACTTTAGTTAAAATAGCAGATAATACCGGCGCTAAAATCGGCCGAGTATTTAAAGTGCCTGGTGGATCAAAACGTCGTTACGCTCGGATTGGTGATATTGTTATTTTGTCAGTTCAAACAGCTGAACCACGAAAACAAGTCAAAAAGAAAGAGATATTGTACGCGGTAGTTGTTCGCCAAGCCAAATCTTTTAGGCGTCGTGACGGTTCTTATATTAGATTTGATGAAAATGCAGTTGTAATTATTGAAAAAGGCAAAAAAGAGCCTCGAGGAGGACGTATTTTTGGCCCGATTCCAAGAGAAATTCAAGAATTAGGTTATCAAAAAATTGCATCATTAGCCCCAGAGGTAGTTTAATTTATTTTTTATGCACGTAAAAAAAGGAGACAATATAATAGTTATTCGAGGCAAAGATCGTGGTAAAACAGGACATGTGACTAAGTCTTTACCAAAAATTGATAAAGTGGTAATCGAAGGAGTTAATTTAAAAAATAAAAGAATTAAATCAAAAAAACAAGCGGAAGCTGGTCAAATGGTAGCGATTGCTTCACCAATTCATGTTTCCAATGTTAAATTAGTTAAAGTGACAAAAACTAAATCAAGTAAAAAATAAATTTAAAAGCTTATGATTGAAACTAAAAACAAAATCAAAGAAGGGATGTCAGACCTTAAGCAGGAACTTAAGGTAGCTAATGATTTAGCTTTACCTCATTTAGATAAAATCGTTATTAGTTCTGGGGTTGGTAAGGCTAAAGATAAAAAATGGAATGATTTAGTAGCTAATCGTTTGTCTTTAATCACTGGTCAAAAACCAGCTTGGCGTGGAGCTAAACAGTCTATTGCTAGCTTTAAAGTTCGAGAAGGTGATATTGTGGGAGTAGCGGTTACCTTGCGCGGTGATCGAATGTACAAGTTTTTAGATAAACTAATCAATATCGCTTTACCCCGAATGCGTGATTTTAAAGGGTTTAAAGCGTCCAGTATTGATAGTATGGGTAATTTAACAATCGGTTTGAGGGAACATACTATTTTCCCCGAAACAGCCGATGAAGAATTAAAAGATGTTTTTGGGTTGTCAGTAACTGTTGTCACAACGGCTAAAGACAAAAAAAGTGCGCAAGCGTTTTTACTCAGTCTTGGTTTTCCGTTTGTGAAAGAAAGTAAGTAAAATTTTAAAAATTAGTTATTTGACTTTAATGTTTGCTGTGCTAGTATATTGCTAGCCCGTTTGGGTGTTATATTTTAATTATGGCTAAAAAATCTGTCATCGCGCGAGCTAATAAGCCGCCTAAATTTGCTTCTCGAATAGTTAGACGTTGTTTTCGTTGTGGTCGGAAGCGAGCTTATATGCGAGACTTTGATATGTGTCGAATTTGTTTTAGAGAATTTGCTAATGAGGGTAAAATACCCGGTGTAAAAAAATCATCATGGTAACAGACGCTATTTCTGATATGTTAACTCGTTTGCGGAACGCGGCCATTATTGGCAAACCGCAAGTTATGGTTGAAGGTTCAAAGTTAAAATTGGCCTTAGCTGAAATTTTAAAGCGTGAAGGTTATTTGGCGACTATTGCTAAAAAAACTCGTTTTAATAAAGTATATTTAATTTTAGATATAAAATATAACGAAGCTGGTCGGGCTAAGTTTAGTACATTAGAGAGAGTGTCTAAGCCTAGTCGACGACTTTATCGTAAAGCCGAAGAAATATACCCAGTTAAACAAGGTTACGGCTTTTGGGTCGTTTCGACCTCGACTGGTTTAATGACCGATAAAGAAGCTAGAAAAGCAAAAATTGGTGGAGAAGTAATCTGTAAAATTTGGTAATTTATGTCTAGAATAGGAAAACAAATCATCGCGATTCCTCAAGGTGTAACTGTCAATTTAGACGGGGATATTTTGACGGTCAAAGGACCAAAAGGTGAAATTAAAAAAACTTTTCGACCAGTGGTAAAGATAATGATTGAAGCTAGTGAAATAAAATTAGAACTTAAAAATGATAGTATTTTAGCCAAAGCGTTGTGGGGAACTTATGCATCTCATATCATTAATATGATTCAAGGAGTTACTGCTGGTTTTGAAAAAAAATTAATCATCGAAGGAGTTGGTTTTAAAGCTAATCTTCAAGGTGATAAAATAGTCCTTGATATTGGATTTTCTCATTCTGTCGAAGAAAAAATACCAGCCGGTGTATCTTTGACGGTGGAAAAGAACTTGATTACAGTTTCTGGTTTTGATAAAGAAGCCGTTAATCAATTTGCCGCTATTATTAGATTACATAAAAAAACTGAACCCTATAAAGGAAAGGGTATTCGTTATGAGGGTGAAAAAGTTTTGCGTAAACAAGGTAAGAAGACCGTTGCCTAATAATTTAAAGTTATGTTAAATAAAACTAAAACTCAAAAAAAAGCCGAAAATTTATTACGACGTAAACGTAAAGTTAGGTCTTTGGTTTCAGGTACAGCAGACAGACCTCGTTTGATGGTTAATAAATCAAACCGATATACTGAGGCTTCTTTGATTGACGATGTGGCGGGCCGAACTTTATTAACTTTAAATACTTTAAAAATCAAAGTTAAACCCGCTGAAGGTGAATTAGCTAAAGTGGCAGTAGCTTATGAATTAGGTAAACAAATTTCTGCTTTAGCTTCCGATCTAAAAATTACGACAGTGGTTTTTGATCGTCGCGGTTATCAATATTTTGGTCGGATTAAAGCGGTCGCCGAAGGAGCCAGAGAAGCTGGTTTGAAATTTTAATTTTTACTTTATGGAAGAAAATAATAAGCAAACAATAAAAAATACGACTCAAGATCAATCGGATAAAACTCGAGCTGTAACTAATTCGGAAGAAGAATCTAAAAATCGCAGATTGAGAACTGGGGCTAGACGGCCAGCCGGTGGGCGGTTTAATAAAAATGTTAAACCTGAATTTGCTAATAAAATAATGAATATTAGACGAGTAACTCGAGTGATGGCCGGCGGTCGCCGGTTTAGTTTTTCGGTTACTTTAGTCGCTGGTGATAAAAAAGGAAGAGTCGGAGTCGGTTTGGGTAAAGCTAGTGATACGGCTCTAGCGGTAGAAAAAGCTTTAAATGATGCTAAAAAGAAAATGATCACAGTGCCTTTAACTGATGCTTTTTCGATTGTTCACGACGTAAAAGCTAAATATAATTCAGCGGTTATAACTATTAACCCGTCTCGAGGTAAAGGTTTGGTGGCTGGTAGCGCAGTTCGAATGGTTTTAGATCACGCTGGAATTAAAGATGTGAATGCCAAGATTTTGTCACGAAGTAAAAATAAACTTAATATTGGTCGAGCGACAATTGAAGCTTTGAAAAAATTGACTGTTTAAATTTATGCAATTACAAGATTTACAACCTAAAACAAAAAGATTAAAAGCTCGGCGTATTGGTCGAGGGGGTAAGAGAGGTAAAACCGCGGGCCGAGGTCACAAAGGTCAAAAGGCAAGAGCGGGACGAAAATTGCGACCAGAAATTAGAGATCGAATCAAGAAAATTCCTAAATTACGCGGTCGCGGAATTAATTCTAATAAAGGCTTAAAATCAAACCAAGTGGTGATCAATTTATCTGATTTAGAAAAGATGTTTAAAGCCAAAGATGAAGTTTCGGTTAAAACTTTAGTTTCGGTTGGTTTAGTTAGCAAAGTTAGTGGCAAGATGCCAAAAGTAAAAATATTAGGCCGAGGTAATATTGCTAAAGCCTTAAATATTAAGGGTTGTGATTTTTCAGTTGAAGCTAAATCAAAATTAGAACAAGCGGGCGGAGTGATTGCTTAAGGTTCTTTAAAGTTTGGTTTGATTTAATAAAATAATTAGAAGACGAAATGCAAGCTATTTTTCAAAAAATTAAATTAATTTTAGAAGATTCAAATTTAACTCGACGCTTATTGTTTGTGTTTGGTATTTTGGCTTTGTTTCGAATTGGGGCAGCTATTCCGATTCCAACAATTGACGCTACCACACTAGAAAGTTTCTTTTTAAATAATCAATTTTTTGGGTTATTAAATATTTTTTCTGGGGGCGGATTATCTAATTTGTCTATTTTTATGCTTGGTGTCGGTCCTTTTATCACAGCTAGTATCATTATGCAGTTGTCGACCTTGGTTTTCCCGCAACTAAAAGAATTGTATCATGAAGAGGGTGAAGCGGGTCGACGAAAATTTTCTCAATATTCTCGTTTATTATCTGTACCACTTGCCATGCTTCAGTCTTTTGGTTTGTTAACCTTACTAGCTCAACAAGGGGTAGTACCAGGTTTATCTTTGGAGTTAAAAATTCTAAGTGTTGTAATTATTACTGCTGGTTCAGTCCTACTTATGTGGTTAGGAGAACTAATTAATGAATATGGTATTGGTAATGGAGTCTCAATCCTTATTTTTGCTGGTATTGTGGCCTCAGTGCCAAGTGTGGCTTCACAAATTATTTTGACTTACGATCCATCCTTGATTCCGACTTATTTAGGATTTTTAGTGATGGCTATTTTGATTGTAGCTGGGGTGGTCATCGTCACTGAAGGTGAACGACCGATTCCGATTACTTATGCTAAACGAAATCAAGGCACGAAGACTTACGGTGGAATTTCGACTTATTTGCCAATTAGAGTAAATAACGCTGGTGTAATGCCGATTATTTTTGCTTTGTCGATTCTATTGTTTCCTCAGATGTTGATAAATTTCTTAGCTCAAGTTGACAATGTTGTGATTCAAAATATTTCGCATTTGTTCTTATCTCTATTAGAAAATCCTTGGTTATATAGTTCAATTTATTTTGTTTTGGTTTTTGCTTTTACTTATTTTTATTCAGCTATTACTTTTGATCCTCATACGATTGCGACTAATTTACAAAAAGGTGGAGCTTTTATTCCTGGCATCAGACCGGGTGAGCCAACCGAAAATCATATTGCCGACATTTTAACGCGGTTAACTTTTTTTGGAGCCCTTTTCTTGGGTGTGATCGCCATGTTGCCTCTTATTATGCAAGAAATTACCGGTATTGCGACTTTGGCTATTGGCGGAACTGGATTACTTATTGTTGTCTCGGTAACCTTAGATTTGATTAAAAAAATCGACGCTCAGATTACAATGCGTGAATACTAAAGGTTCTCTAGTTTTTTAGTTTGTTTTTATAAATCTTATTTAGTTTATTTTATGTTTGATCCTAATTTAATGACAGCCGTATTTATTGGTCGTTCGGGTTGTGGCAAAGGCACTCAAGCGAATTTGTTGATTGATTATTTAAAAGCAAATTATGGGGCAGACGCCCCTATTTTATATGTTGAAACCGGAGCTCGGTTTCGTGATTTTATCACTAAAGATTCCTTTTCTAGTCGACGAGCCAAAGAATTGATGAACGATAATGAATTACAACCATCTTTCTTATCAACTTTTATGTGGGCCAATGAATTAATAGACAAAATAAAAGAAGATCAACATTTAGTGATTGATGGTTCACCGCGAAAATTAACTGAAGCTCAAACTTTAGCTTCGGCTCTTAGGTTTTATGGGCGGTTTCGACCAACTATTATCCATTTAAATGTATCTCGTGATTGGTCTTTAGACAGACTATCTGGACGAGGTCGCTCGGATGACGATTTAGCAGGGATCGAGAAAAGGTTAGATTGGTTTGAAGCGGAGGTGGCTCCGGCGATTGAATTTTTCAAAAATGACGGTCATTTTTCTTATTTAGATATCAATGGTGAGCAAAGCATCGAAGAAGTCCACCAGTCTATCGTTTTGGCTCTAACTGGGGCTAATAATTAGTTAAACTATGATTAAACTTAAAACTTCGGCTGAAATAGAAACTTTGCGAGTTGGGGGCAGACATTTAGCCCAAATTTTGCATCAATTAGCCAAAGAGGTAAAGCCAGGGGTTTTAACTAGCGAGCTTGATGATCTGGCTCAATCTTTAATCAAAGAAATTGGAGCCAAACCAGCTTTTTTAAATTACAAACCAGCTGGTTCACGGTTAGCTTATCCAGCTGCCTTATGTGTCTCAGTCAATGAGGAGATAGTTCACGGTATTCCAAAAAAAAGAGTAATTAAAGAGGGTGATGTTGTAACTTTAGATTCAGGTTTAATATATCAAGGTTTAATTACTGATTCGGCTATTACAGTTACAGTTGGCAAGGTATCTGATAAAATTTTAAATTTAGTCGAAAAAACCAAGGAGTCTTTAGCTTTAGCTATCGACCAAGTAAAACCAGGAGCGAGATTGGGAGATATCGGTTTTGCGGTTGAACAACACATTAAACAAGCTGGCTTAGGTTTGGTCCGTGATTTAGCTGGTCATGGAGTTGGCTACTTAGTCCATGAGGATCCTTTAGTCCCTAATTATGGCAAAAGAGGTCAAGGTCAAGTGTTGGAAGCCGGGTTAGTGATTGCGATTGAACCAATGGTGACTCTAGGTTCGGGTCGGACTAAATTATTAAATGATGGTTTTACTTTCGTGACCGCGGATGATAGTATGAGCGCACATTTTGAACATACGGTGGCGGTGACTAATCAAGGAGTTTTAATATTAACTAATTTATAATTTATGAAGGATAAATATCAAAATACGCTAGTGATTATCAAACCAGATGCTTTGCAGAGAAATTTACTAGGCGAGATACTTCATCGTTTTGAACGCAAAGGTTTGCAAGTTAAAGGCTTAAAAATGGTTAGTTTAGGAGATACTTTAATCGAAGAACATTATGGACATCATAAAGATAAAGACTTCTTTCCACCCTTAAAGAAATTTATGCAATCTTCACCAGTTGTATTGGTGGTACTTGCGGGAATCAATGCTATTTCGGCCGTGCGTTTAATTGTGGGGCCAACTAATGGAGCGGTAGCTGACGCTGGTTCGATTCGTGGTGATTTTTCTTTAAGTATTCAATCAAATATTGTTCACGCTTCTGATTCTGAAGAGACAGCTTTAACTGAAATTAAACGCTTTTTTACACCAGAAGAATTATTTGATTATGTTAAAATTGATGAGAATTATATTTACGCTGAAGAATCCTTTAAAGACTAAACAGGGGATTAAATTTGTAAAATTAGTTTGTTTTGCAAAAAATAAACCAGTCCTTCGTCCTATTCCCGCCAAGCAGGCGAGATATTAGGCGAAGGCAACAGGGCTGGTTTTTTGGAAGAAGAAGGGGCTCCGCCCCTCCATATCACTTTGTCTCTCATTCCCCGCGATAATCAAGCGGGGAATTCTGTTTAGTTAACCTTCAAAGGTGACACTGTAGATAAATAATAATTAAGTTTCTCGACCGGTATCATGCCATTCAAATATTTTCCAAGATGTATTCTTTCATAGTTGTAAAAGTGTAAATATTCTTCAAGAGACTTCCAAGTTTTTCGGGGATTAAGATAATATTCTTGATCAATAACTCCATGAGCTCTCTCGACCGCTCCATCCCAAGTTGGAGAAGATTTTGGAATGAAGTAATGAGCAATACCATGTTCCACTAGATGTTTATGAAAGTCTCCACGATTTTCACTACCGTTGTCACTTTGTAGTCCTAATATTCTAAAAGAAAAATATTTCTCAGCTTTAAGATAGGCTTTGATGGTATCTTCTGCTGTCATGGTATTTGTGACTGTCGCAAACTGCATTCCTGTGTAAATATCAATGAATGTACGTTGATATTTTCTGGTATTGTTTTCCCAAATATATTTGGCATCCATTTGTACCACATCGCCAGGAACCCTTGGAATTACAAGTTCTTTAATGGGGGTATACCAAGCTAGTTTCCTTTGAGGTCGAAATATTAAACTCTTCTTCTTGTAATATTTGTATATAGCTGTGGTTGATATATCAATATTAAATCTTCTCTTAATTAGTAGTTTCATTTTCAGGGGACCATAATTAATTCTCATTTTTTCTTGTTCAATGAAAATTCTAATTTCTCCTTTAATCTTTTTTCCTGAATGTTCTTTCTTTGGTATATAGGTTCTAATACCTTGATCCTTTCTTCTCCATTTGTAATATGTCTTTCTTGATATGAAATATAGATCACAAACTTCATCAACTGTTTTGCCTGTCTTTTCAACCAAGAAGTACCATTTTGCTCTTACTTTTGACTCATATGCACATTTTTGATTTTTGTTTGCCATATATGTTTTTAAAGCTTTCGCCTTATGAATTAATGATAGTTAACCTTTGTCACCCCAATCTTATCAGAATGTCACCTCATAAGGTTAACTGTACAAATTCTCGACACCCAATAAAATTGGTATATAATTAAAGAAGGCTATTTGGGGTATTATCTAGATCATAAACCCTAAGGGAGTTTAAAATTATTTGAAGCCGTGGCTTTAAATTGAAAACACCCACGTAGATTATTCATCTTCTAGGGTTAATACTTTCAAATAGTCTAAACAAGTAACCGAATGTTTCAAGTTAAACATGTCGGTTTTTTGTTTGTTTAAAAATATTTTTGCTTACTTCTTAGTCTTAAGGTAAAATATAAAAACAATGGGACGTTTTTTAATCTATTTAACAACTTTGACAATTGGGAGCTTGGCTTTAAGTGTCAGTATTTTGGCTTATAATAATTTTTGGTTTTGGCAAATGCCAGAACTTGATTTAATTGTTCATTTTTTGACCGGATTAACTATTGGTTTACTTAGTCTGATCGTCTATTTTTCAATTGTGATTCCAACTTATCTCAGATTTGTTTTCTCTTTTTCGTCGGTTTTTTTAGTATCATTTATTGCCGTCTTTGTCGTTGGAGTGATTTGGGAATTATTTGAATTTAGTTTAAATGAATTTGATTTTGCTTTTTTGTCGGCTAAGCAATTTGAGATTATTCGATTTGGTTGGTTAGATACTGTTGGTGATTTGTCGGCTAATTTTATTGGAGCCTTAGTGGCTAGCTTGATTTTTTGGTTTAATTGGCGGGTTGAAAATACCAAAGAATTAAAGTCTGATCCGGAAATTAATAATTTTTCTATTAATGATTAAAATATGATGACTGATGTTAAATTAACTTTTTATGGTGGAGCCGGTACAGTGACTGGGGCTAACTTTTTATTAGAATTTACTTCAGACAATCGATTATTTAAATATTTGATTGATTGTGGCTTACTTCAAGGGGGTAAAGTTTGTGATAATTGCAATTATGATCCTTTTCCTTATGACCCTAGTCAAATTGATGCTTTGTTTGTCACTCATGGTCATTTGGATCATGTTGGCCGAATTGGTAAGTTAATTAAAGATGGATTTAAAGGTGAAATTTATTCAACTGAACCAACTCGAGATATTGCTGAATTAATTATGCTTGATAGTTTAGGGGTGATGGAAAAAGAGCGTCGCGATACTGACACGCCACCTTTGTATGAAGAAACTGATGTCGCTGAAGCTTTGGCTGGTTGGCAAGTATTTCGTTATCATGAGCCACTTAAACTACCAAATGGATTAGTGGTTGTTTTTCGTGATGCGGGACATATCTTAGGTTCAGCGATGGTAGAGTTTAATCTTAATAATCGTAAAGTATTATTTACGGGTGATTTAGGTAATTCACCCGCTCCTTTACTTAAGCCAACAGAAAAGATTACTGATATTGATTATTTAATAACTGAAACTGTTTATGGTGATCGAAACCATGAACACGCTGAAGATCGCCAGAAGATTTTAAAGCAAGTCATTAAAGATACTCTCAGCCGTAATGGTACTTTAATGATTCCGGCTTTTTCAGTTGAACGAACTCAAGAATTATTATTTGAAATTGAAAATATGATGGAAGCGTCTGAAATTCCTTTGGTGCCAGTTTTTCTAGATTCACCTTTAGGTATAGCGGTGACTAAAATTTATGCTAAACATCATCATCTTTTTAACAAAGATGTAGCCAAAGTAATTAGAGAAGGAGATGGAATTTTTCATTTTCCTCAATTACAAATGACTAAAACCACTGATCAGTCTAAAGCCATTAAACATGCTTCGAGTCGAAAAATAATTATTGCTGGTTCAGGGATGTCTAACGGGGGACGCATTTTACATCATGAAAAAGAGTATTTACCCGATCCTAATAGCACCTTACTCCTTGTTGGTTACCAAGTTTTAGGTAGTCTAGGGCGAATTTTGCAAGATGGGGCTAAACGAGTAACAATTATGGGTAAAAAGGTAGCGGTTCGCGCTCAAATTGAAAAAATTACTGGTTATTCGGCTCATAAAGATTCTGATGATTTATTAGATTTTGTATCGGATTCGGCTAACACCTTAAAAACAGTTTATTGCGTCTTAGGTGAACCAAAGTCATCAATGTTTTTTGCCCAACGCTTACGGGATTATTTAGGCCTTAAAGCAATCGTACCAGAGGCTAATCAAACAGTTACTTTAGATATTTAAATCAAAAAAACCGGCTTGAGCCGGTTTTTTTATTTTAGGTAAATTATTTTACGATTTCTACTATTCGTTTAAAAGTGTCTGGTTCGTTTTCAGCTAAATCAGCTAAAATTTTTCGGTCAAGATCTACATTCTTTACTTTAAGTAGATTGATGAAACGACTGTAAGATAAATCAAATGATCTAATCGCTGCGTTGATTTTAATAGTCCACAAACGTCGGAAATCACCTTTTTTATCTCGTCGATGATTAAAAGCATGAACCCCAGCGTGATATAAAGCTTCTTTGGCTTGACGTTTTTTGGTGCTACGACCAAAACGATAGCCTTTAACTTTAGCTAATAAATTTCGTCGTCTATTTAATGTGGTTTTTCCTCCTTTAACTCTAGGCATAGTATTATTTAATTATTGATCTTTGTGAGGCATCGCCCAACTTAGGGTCTTGTTTTTAATTTCGATTTGATGACCGCGTTTACGAGCCAATTGTTTAGACCGACTTTCTTTGGCATTAAAATGATTATGACCAGATTTTCTGGTGATTAGTTTACCAGTCTTGGTCTTTTTTATCCGTTTGCTAAATGACTTGTTAGTTTTCATAGTTTAATTAATTTAACACTCTATATTTCTACTTTATTTTTGCTTTTTTGTCCAGTTTATTTAAATTAGTTCTTTTTACCTTTCTCGACAACTAGGAATAGTCCTTTTGGCCCTTTTTTAATACTATCAGCCACTTTATAATCATCAGGAATTAGGTTTAAAAAGCGAGTTAAGCGTTCTTCTAAAAAGGTTTTGTCTAAATACTTGGTTCGTCCGGGTAGAAATAACTCCACTTTGACGCGATGGCCTTCTTTTAACCATTTTCCCGCCCTACCTGCCTTAAGAGATAAATCATGTTCGCCGGTCCCAATTTTAACTTGGATTGATTTAGTCTCGGTGGCTTTTGATCCTGCTTTTTGAGCCTTGGCTTTTCGCTTTTCATCATATTGCCATTTACCATAATCTATTATTTTAGTAATAGGTGGTTTGGCATTAGGTGAAATTTCGATTAAATCCAAACCCTTATCTTCAGCTAGGCGAAGAGCATCTCCTAAAGACATGATGCCTAAATTGCCCTCATCGGCTTCAATGACACGGACTTCTTGAGCACGGATTTGATGATTAATACGGGTATATTTACTCAAATATTTTTGTTTAATTAAATAATTTTTTAACTTTCAGACTTATGTATCATAATAAAAAAAAGACAAAAAGTCAATGTTTTGTAAGGATATTTTGTTTTAACAAATTAAACAATATCCCCGCCATATACAATATATGGCGGGGAAGTCAATCTGCGTTTTCGGTCGGTTCTCCGCACCAAAAACAAGTTTTATCAGTTTGCGTGATGTCATGCGAGCAAACCTCTTGTAAAGTCAAAATGAGACTGTTGGTTTCATTGAGCTTTATTTCTAAATCTTCAATATAACCAATCTTTAATGGAGGTTTTCGGTTTTTTACCTCTAAAAGTTCGGCTTCGAGAACCCCTTTTTGGGACTTAAGCCGAATGATTTCACTTGCTATCTCGTGATTGTCCATTTAACCTCCTTTCTTAGTTCGTGATCTAATTTATTTATACTATTAAAGTTAAACTAAGTCAAATAAAAAATAACCCCATCTAAATTTTTGTTTAAATGGGATAAGAGACTAAGAATGATTAAAAGACCTCATACATCTTTTGAAGGGCTTGTGTCTTGGCTTCTTCGTCTGCCGGAGAGTCGTGATAGACTTCTTTTACTTCTTTTAGAGTTTGAGTCTCAGCCAATTTAACCAGACACAAGTCGTCCCATTTTTTAAGAGCGATCATTTGAGGACCACTGCCTCGAGGGGTGCTGTAGTAAATTTCGCGCGCTTTTTTGATGGTGAGAGCTTTGGCCACTTCACTTAATGATAAGTCATACCACTTTTGGAAAGAGATAGCTTTGGCTTCACTACCATAAGGGGCGTTGTGATAGGCCTCTTTGATCTCTTCGAGAGTTTTGGCGATCGCGATTTCAGCTAGAGACAAATCATGCCATTTTTCTAGCATTATGATTTGAGTTGGACTATTTGGGTCAGCGTTGGAATAGTCGTTTCGAGCTTCTCTTGTGGTTTTTCTAAAATTTTCTTGCGAAAGAGAAATTCCAAAGATTTTTTCAAATTCTTCAAACGGAATCCCTGTTTCTTGAGCTAGTTTTAGTAACTTAGCTGTGTCGATGTCTGAATCCATAATTCAAACTCCTATTGTTTAAGATCTGATGGTTAGATTCTATTTAAATATCTATCGTAAGAAGTGGTTTAAGTCAATGTTGGGGGAATCGTCCCGTGGTTACTAAATTTTTTGCTCCATGTATTCTCAAAAAATAAACCAGTCCTTCGTCCTATCCCCGCCACCAAGCGGACGGGGTATTAGGCGAAGGCAACGGGGCTGGTTTTTTGGAAGAAGAAGGGGCTCCGCCCCTCCACATCATTTTGTCTCTCATTCCCCGTGACAATCAAACGGGGTATTTTCGACACCCAATAAAATACCGCTGGACGCGGCTCGCCGTCGCAAGGCGACATGCTCCGCCGTTCGATCCCCCCCATCTCATACAATCGCAAAACACCTTAGAAGCTTTTGCTTCTAAGGTGTGCGTTTGTGGAGATGGGGGGAATCGAACCCCCGTGCAGAAAGAAGGATTAATTTTCTCTACGTTTGTAGCTTACTTTAAAGTCTCGACTTAAAAGATCGAAAGCAAGCCAAAATCTTTTAAGTTAAAGTTTCTTAAGTTTAGATCAAATAAGAGAAACAACCTATTTGATCGATTCTGAAATCTATTATACTTGAATTGGTTTATCAGACGTCAACCAGTCAAGCACCAACTATTTACGCAAGAGCGAAAGCTGGAGCATACGGTGAAGCCACCGCATTTGTGCTAGATTTTGCACTTAGTTTTTGTTTGTGTGATTAGCGAGACAACAAACACTCTCGAAACGCCAAATTAATGCAACTTCCCACTGTCTAAGCCGATCATCCCCCTAAAACATATTTCTTCAAGAAATATACTTTAGCCGAATGACCGATTTAATATTTGTTTTTCAAAGTGCGTCTAATATCACGATCGGTTTCTCTCTTCTTAATGGTTTCGCGTTTATCAAATTCTTTTTTACCGCGAGCAATCGCTAGGTCTAACTTCAATTTTCTACCTTTATTATACACTGAAATAGGGACTAGTGTCAACCCACGAGTTTCAAGCTTTTTTTTGATTTCAGTTAATTCTTTCTTAGTTAATAGTAAATTGCGAGGCCGATTAGTATCATAGTCTTCTGGAGCATTTCCAACCTGAAAAGGGGGAATGGTAGCCCCAATTAAGACAGCTTGCTCGTTTATTAGTTTGATATAAGCGCCTTCTAGGGAGCCGTGACCAGCTCTTAAGGCTTTAACTTCGGTTCCTAAAAGCTCAAGACCAGCTGAATATTTATCTAATAATTCATAATTAAAATAAACTTTTTTACTTTTGATTAAAGACATAGTTTTTATCATATACTGAATCAACATGATTTTCTACCCATTTGTTAAATTTAATTACTAGTCGAAGTATGAATATATTTGTTATAATTTAAATCAATGAAAAAATATTTATTTTTAATTCTTGGTTTAAGTTTTTTGATTAGTTTAATTATTTGGTTATCACCACCAGCTTTATGGTCAAGTGTAAATAAACAGTTAGCTAGTGTCTTTTTTGTCGACAGTGTCACCACGTCTGATTTACAGGAACGTTACCTTCGGGATGAGAAGATTAGAATTTTGATTGTCCCGGGGCATGATCAAGTCTCGTTTGGGACTTCGTATGGAGAAGTAAAAGAGGTAGATTTAAATTTATTATTAGGCGCGTACTTAGTTAAAGAGTTTGAAGCTAACGATAAATTTGAAGTGATTTTAGCCCAAACGGCTGAGGGTTATAAACCAGAAATTTCTCAATACATTGTTGATAGAAAATATGATATTTGGTCTTTTCGGGGAGCTAAAAAAGCGATTATGGATGAGTTTGTTAAAAATGGATTACTAACCAGAGAAGATGGAATTAGTCATATTTCCGCCTCTAATGATACCGTTTTAAAATTATATGGCCTTAATCATTGGGCTAATGAACATAAGATAGATTTAATTTTACATTTACACTTTAATGATTACCCTGGTCGGCGACAGGATTTAGTTTATAAATATAGAGGTTTTTCAATTTATTTACCGGAGCAACAATATTCTAACGCTAAAGCTAGTTGGGCTTTAGGAGAATTTCTAAAGACTAGTTTAAGTACAAAATATCAGACGAGCAATCATTTTTTAGAATTAGATACTTTAATGCCTAGTCAAGATTTAATTGCAATTGGAGCTAGTAATACAGTTGATGGGGCTGTGGCTTTGATTGAATATGGTTATATTTATGAACCTCACTTAGCTCCAGCTCCTTTTGAGGTTAGAAATAAAGAATTAGCTAAAATGGCTAAACTAACTTATCAAGGTGTTGAAAATTATTTAACTGATTAATTGTTAATAGTTAAAGATGTGGGATTTTTAAAATATGGTAAAATTTAAAGATAAAAATATTATGATTTATTTATCTAAAATATCAGCTTTTTGTTTAGCTTTAATTATTTTTTTGATACCAGTTTTAGTTTTAGCCGAAGATCCAGGCGGGCTTGTCACTTGTGTTGATGATTGCACTTTTCAAGATTTTATTAATATGCTCAATGAAATTATGAAATTTTTAGTTTTTACTGTTGCTGTACCCTTAGCGGCCGTACTTATTGTTTATGCCGGAGCTCTAATGGTTATTTATGCGTCTAATCAAAGTAAACGAGATCAAGGTAAAAAAATTATTCAAACTGCTTTATTAGGTTTACTTTTGGTTTTGTCTTCTTATTTAATTATTTCATTTATTTTAGAAGTTTTGACTGGTGATACTGATTTGTTAAATAATCAGATAGATCCGGCTAGTAGTGGACACTCTGAAGGCGAGGGTGAAGCTGAATAATGTTTCTATTTTTTAGGAACTTGTGTTTGTTATAAATTTAGATATGATGTCTAGTCTTATATGTTAATTTATCCGATTTTATCAGCTTTAGTCATTATGTTCGCTTCTTTATCAGGGGTGATTTTTGTTTGGCAAAAAGCCGGTGGGGTAGTAGAAAGAAATTCTCATTATCTAACTAGTTTAGCTATGGGTGTTTTTATGATGACAGTTATTACTTTAATTGTTGAAGCTTGGGAATTACTCGATTCTTTTATTCTGGTCACAGTTTGGGTTTTAATTGGTGGTTTGTTTTTAGAGTTAGCGATTAGATTAATTCCTAAGGCTCATCATCATCACGGTACTGAATCAAAAGATTGCAAAGTTCAATCTCATTCGAAAATAGATGGGCGACGAATGCTTTTAGGTGATGCTATTCATAATTTAAGCGATGGTATTTTATTGGTGCCCGCTTTTTTGATTAATGTGTGGTTGGGGGCGGCAACAGCTTTTGGTATTTTATTGCATGAATTAGCTCAAGAGTTGGCCGAATTTTTTGTCTTAAAAGAAGCTGGTTATTCAACTAAGCGAGCTTTAAGTCTTAATTTTTTAGTTTCAGCAACAATTTTAATCGGTTTAGGTTTAGGTTTTTTGATTGCTGATTACAATTTATTAATTGGACCCTTGATTGCTCTTTCGGCTGGTGGTTTTTGGTATGTGATTATTCGTGATCTATTACCAGATATTACCGAACATATCACAACTAAAAAATCAGGTCTAATTCATTTGATAATTGTATTGTTGGGAATTTCGATTATGTTAGGAGTATCTTTAATTGTACCCCATAGTCACGCTAAAGAAGATAATAACCATTATTTAAATCATACTAATTGATAAGGTGATTTTATTATGGATTTATTTTTAGGTGAAAAAACATTTTCTATAATGATAAATGACATCAGTTCGTTTGTTATATAATTGGGATTTTTTTACTAGTTATCTATTTTAAAAGATGGATTTACATAAAATTAGGATAGAGTTTTTGTTTTAAACTTAAATCTATGTAAATTTTAATATATCTTTGATGTTAAGAGGTATCATTTTTCTTTGACAAGTGGTTAATATTTATCTTACAATTAAATTAAGATTTTTAAACTTAAATAGATTTAAATATGAATAATACAGAAGATCAAAATGTAGTGGTAGCAATTGGTGTAATTATCGCGATTTTTGTGGCTGGTTTTGTTTTTGTTTATGGTTTAAACTTTACTAATAATAACTTAAATCGAGAAATTGAATCAATCGAAGAAATTAGTGCCGAGATTTCTCTTTAATTAAATTTTATAAAATATTAAATTAGTCATAAATTTATGAAAATACTTTTTGGTTTGATGGTAATTACAATGTGTTTAGTGCCAATTAAAATTGGGTTAACTGCAAATGAAGTGTATAACGACGTTGATTTAAATAAAAACTACAAAATAGACATTAATGAATTAGAATATTTGTTTACTTTATATCGGTCCAGTGTAGGGTATACTTGTGACCTTAATAATCAGGTTGGACTTTATAAACTCGGTGCCAGATTGACTAATAGTAGTTGCCAAACAATGAATACAGATAGTAATACTAATTATAAAATTGATTTAGCTGAACTTTTAAGAATTTTTCAATTTTATAATTCAGAGGGTTATCATGTAAAAAATGGAACCGAAGATGGTTTTGCTCCTGGTTATCGACCTGAAATTTCAGCCCCCTTATCTCCTTTAACATCACCAGAAGACGAACCAACCACTCAAGATCAAGTTGACCCTCAATCACCAGCTGAACCAGTTGACTCAGATCCAATTAATCCAGAATCAATCACTCAACCAAACTCTGCTATTTTTAGTGTTTCTATTGACCAACATGAATCAGAATGGATTAATGGTGAAACTACTAAAACTGTTTTTTGGTCTTACTCAGATGTTCCAACTGACCAAAACCTAAAATTCCGCGTGGGTCTATATACCAATGCTAACGGTGGTCGTTGGGGTAACAATTGGTATGTACCAGTAAAAGGGTCTCTGGGTACTGAGAGATATATAGTTGGCCCAGCCTTTAAACGACCTTGGCATAATGATGATTATTATATTCGTGTCCGCTTAGTTAATGCTGATAATTCTGATTATCGAGTAGATGGCAAACGAGTCGGAGCTAGAAGCGATCAATCGTTTAGGGTAGTTGGAGGTTTAATCTCTAGTGTTAATTCAAAAAATCAATTAGCGTCAATTTGGGATTCTTTCGGATCTTTATTTTCTGATTTTAAAAATGTTTTTTCAAAAAATAATTAATAATTAATTATTTTAACCAAAAAATCCGACTTAAGTCGGATTTTTTGGTTAAATTTTAGTTGACTTGAAAATAGGTCGATTGAAAATAGAAATTATCTTAAATAAAAACCAACTAATAAACAAATAGAAAATTATCGCTAGGGTGATTTTTAGATCTAACATTAATTTGGCTTGAATATTAAAGTAAAAATAAATGACGTCTAAAGGATAAAGTAATAAATCGCTTAATAAATAAACCCAAGTAATAATTTGATTTTTAGTATCAATGATTAAAAATTTTAATAAAAGTCTAGCTAGTAAAAGAAGACCAATTAAAGAGGTTAGTAGGTTGATTAAAAAAGCTAGTAGAGCATAAAATTGATTATAAATCATAAAATGAAGTTTAATTTAAAAAAATATTATTTTAAACTGATTTTTATTAGCGACATAGAGAGAGTTTCAATATTACCCCGTATTTCTATTATAGGGACATATATTTATTATAAACGAAAAATCTCGATTTTTCTTTCTTTTTTATAAATTTTCGTTATAATGAACCCACTTATATTTATGGTTAATAATAAAAAACCCAATAAAAAGCCCGTTTTTTCAAAATCTGGTAAAATCTGGAGTCAATTTGGCGGGCAAGTTTTTCTAACATTTTTAGCTTTATTGGCCCTAGTTTTATTATATGGTTTTATTGTTGAACAAGAAGAACAAATTTCAGAAATATCTTTATCGACCTTAGCTTCTCAAGTGGAAGAAAATATGATTGCTTCGATTGTGGTCGAAGGAGATGATCTAGCGATTACGACTAAAGAGGGGGTTAAACAAAAAGCTAAAAAAGAAGCTAATTCATCTTTACTTGAAACTTTGGTTAACTATGAGGTAAGTAAAGAGTCACTCAGTAGGGTAGACATTATTATTAAATCAAAATCGGGCTTTGGTTATTGGGCTTTAAGCTTATTACCATTTGCGATTCCGATTTTGTTTTTTGTTTTATTCTTTTGGTATATTTCGCGTCAAATGAAAGGTTCGTCAATGCAAGCGTTCTCGTTTGGACAATCAAAGGCTAAAATTATCGACCCTAATGACAAAAGTCAACGAGTCTTATTTAAAGATGTGGCTGGAGCTAAGGAAGCCAAATCAGAATTAGAAGAAATTGTGGAATTTTTAAAATTTCCAAAAAAGTTTTTAGATATTGGAGCTAAAATCCCTAAAGGCGTTTTGATGATGGGGGCACCTGGTACGGGAAAAACCTTGCTTGCTCGCGCTGTTGGTGGCGAAGCTCGAGTTCCCTTCTTTTATTTATCAGGGTCTGAGTTTGTTGAAATGTTTGTGGGAGTGGGAGCGTCACGAGTGCGTGATTTATTTAAAATGGCCAAACGAACAGCCCCAGCGATTATTTTTATTGATGAAATAGATGCAATTGGTCGGCATCGCGGTGGAGGTATGGGAGGCGGACATGATGAACGAGAACAAACCTTAAATCAAATTTTAGTCGAGATGGACGGATTTGAACCAAATGAAAAATTAATTGTGATGGCGGCAACTAACAGGCCGGATGTTTTAGATCGAGCCTTACTTAGACCGGGGCGATTTGACAGGCGAGTAATGATTGACTCGCCTGATATTAATGACCGAGAAGATATTTTAAAGATTCATGCTCTAAAAAAACCTTTAGCTAAAGATGTGGTTTTGCGCACGGTGGCCGAACGAACCCCAGGTTTTACGGGAGCTGATCTAGCTAATTTGATGAATGAAGCCGCTATTTTAGCCGCGAGGAAAGATCAAAAAGAAATTAACCAAATTGATATTTTAAATAGTGTCGAAAAAGTAATGTTAGGTCCCGAACGCAAAAGTCATATTTTAAGTGAGAAAGAAAAAAGAATTACCGCTTATCATGAAATGGGCCATGCTTTAATTTCATCACTGTTGCCAAACGCCGATCCGGTTCATAAGGTGTCGATTGTCTCACGAGGTCATGCGGCTGGTTATACTTTGAAATTACCATTTGAAGACAAAAAGATGAATACTAAGAATGATTTCTTGGATGATATTGCGGTGTCGCTTGGGGGTTATGCGGTGGAACAAATGATTTTTGGTGATATTACGACTGGGGCCTCTAATGATATTCAAGTGGCATCTGATTTAGCGCGCTCGATGGTGACTCGTTATGGTATGAGTGACAAAATTGGTCCAATTGATTTTAGTAATCAATCCTCAACTTTAATTGGTGATATGAAACTGTCGGAGAAAAATGCTTCTGAATCAACTTGGACTATTATTGATGGAGAAGTTTCGTCAATCATGAAAAATGCTTTAGTTCGAGCTAGAGAGATTTTGACCACTAATGAAGATATTTTGCATAAAATGTCTGAAGAATTAATTAAAACTGAAACGATGGAACGAGAAGAATACGAAAGTTTGCTTAAAAAATACGGCGTTGATTTACCGCCAAAAAAATGGTCAGAAGTTAAAACTAAAATGAAGAGTGACAAAAAAACTAACTAATCAAGCGGTGTGTTTGTGGAAACCAGTTGGACAAACACCACTTGAAGCTTTGCAAAAATATAGATTACGGCAATTAATTGGTGATGATGTAAAATTAACTTACGCTGGCCGGTTAGATCCTTTGGCGGAAGGGGTGCTGGTGGTTTTAGTTGGTCTTGAAAGATTTAAAAAAGAATCATATCTTAATTTAACTAAAATTTACGAAATCGAAGTTTTGTTTGGAATTTCGACTGATAGTGGTGATATTTTAGGTTTAATTAAAAAAACCAGATCTCAAATTTTTACGATAGATGAAATTAAATTGGCGGTAAAATTTTTAATTGGAGAGAAGATGCAACTTGCTCCGCCTTATTCTAGTCCTAGTTTAGATGGTAAAAACTTTAAGAAAATGATTGAAATTAAGTCAATTAAAGTTGGGTCAAGTAAAACTATTGTTGGCGATCAATTATTACAAGTGATAACTGAAAGAATTAATTTAGTGAAGGGTGATTTTCGACAAAATACTATTTTGACCCGTTGGTCTAAAATTATTAGTCCTAAATCAGAATTCCAAGTAGTTAAATTAACGATTGAAGCTTCGGCTGGAGCTTATATGCGAGTTCTGGCCGAACAATTAGGTGAGAGACTCAAAGTACCAGCTTTGGCTTATAATATAGTTCGAACACAAGTCGGTTCATTTTCTAAATTAGATTGTTTAGATTTAAATTAATTTGATTTTTAGCATAATCGGGTTATGCTTATAAAATTGCGCGCGTAGCTCAGTTGGTAGAGCGCGGAGCTTATACCTCCGTGGCCCCAGGTTCGAGTCCTGGCGCGCGCACACGAACGAAGTGAGTGGTAGCGAGAAAAGCAACTGCTTGCTTTTCGACAGGGTCTCGAAAGCACTTTCTATGTTTGTGAGTCTAAGAGACGAACAAACCAGAAAGTGACCAGCGACAGTAAGTCGAGAGTCCCTGCCTACCGGCAGGCAGGCTGGCGCGCGCGCCACGTAAAGAGACCTGGCGAGAGGGGGTAGATTATCTTCTGAAAAGCGTTGTATCCATACTTATATTAATGACACACTGGTGGGGTTTGCTAAGCTTTGCAGGACTAGAGATTCGTAGTGTGGTTTTTTAATATTAATTCATTATTAAAAACAATTTGACATATATATCTAGTTAATATAATATATATACATATGAATACACAAGTAATATTTAATTTAGACAAAAAACTCAAGGAACAAGCTATGAAAAAAGCACAAAGCCAAGGACTTCCTTTTGGTGCTATTTTAAAACTAGCAACCAAGGCTTTTGTTGATGGCGAATTTAATGTTGGACTTGTTTCTAAAGAAGAGTTTAATCCTTCTACTCGAAAAAGTGTTGAAAAAGTACTTAAAGATATTAAAGCTGGAAAAAATCTTTCTCCTAGTTTTAGTTCTGCAGAAGACGCTATTAAATATCTTAAATCCTAAAATTAAAAATGGAGATAAATTTTCATAAAAATTTCAAAAAGAAGTTCAAAAAACTCTCTCCAAAGATCCAGAATAAATTCTATAAAAGGTTACAAATTTTTATTAAAGATAAAAATAATAAAATCCTACACAATCATTCTGTAGATAAAACTTTTACTGATTGTAGGAGTATTAACGTAACAGGTGATTACAGAGCCATTTTTAAAGAAAATAGTAATACGGTTGTTTTTATAAACATTGGCACACATTCTGAATTGTATTAGTTTTTTAGAAAAGTTACAGACTACTGTAACGAAATAATTGCGATATGTGCCACTTTTGTCACTTTTTGAGTTTCAAAAAATTGGCATTTGAGACATTACTGCATTCTTTTAAGTAGTGTTTCATTTGTCGCATTTACAAATTCTAACTAGCGACCGAGCGGGGTCGAGTTGATATAAATTTGATAGTCAAAATGTCCTTACAGGGCTTGGTCTCAAAAAGTTCGAGAGCGAGGTGGGGCACACGAATAAAGTGAGTGGCAAGCCATGTACCGTCCTGGTACGTGGCAGCGAGAAAGCAGTTAAAAGCCTTTGATTATAGTTAATTAATTATCCACAGTTTTTTAGTTTAATTTAAAATTAATCGGAGTAAGATTGTAAATGAGGTTGAGTGACCTGAAGAATTGTGTCGTAAGATCCAATTTGCTCGTTTCTACAAGATTCGATATTGGTCACTTATCCTCATTAAAGAGTCTCGCTTCTGGCGGGTCTTTTTAATTTACAAGTTATCAACGCCTAAGAGTGGTTAAAACTGATAGTTTTTATTATGATGAAAGTACTTTAATCGATCCAATTTCAATTAAATAGTTGAAATTGTTAATGATATTTATATGTATAACAACAAAGCCCATTTTCGTCTACGGCGAGATTATAAAACCAGTAAAGCTGGTTTAGCCTTAATAATGCTAAGTGCTATATTGTCAGCTGGAGCGGTTCTTGCCACCGTTAAAAGTTTTGAAAGTGATTATGCTTTAGCTGATGTTGGAACAGATTATTATGTTGACTCAGTTAGTGGGCGAGATACTAATTCGGGGACTAATTCGAATGAACCGTTTAAAACTTTAACTCGTCTGCAAGGAATTGCCCTAGAACCTGGTGATCAGGTTTTACTAAAAAAGGGTTCGACTTGGACTGAGACTTTGTTTGTCAATGGCTCAGGAAATTCTAGTTCGCCAATCGTGGTTAAAGCTTATGGCTCGGGTAGTGACCCTGTGATAGACGGTAATAATAATTTACGCTTTGGCGTTTTAATCGATAGTAAAAATTATGTCACAATTAGAGACTTAACTGTCAAAAATATCCGTTCAACCACCGAAGTTAGTACTGGGATTGGAGTGATAAATGGGAATAATATTGTGATAGATAATGTTCGAATTTCGGCTGTTGAAGGTATGGGCGGAGTCTATATCTATACTAATGCTGACGGTCGTGGCCGTTATAACAAAGTGATGAACTCTGAAATTAGTGGATTGAAAAAAGGTTCGGTGCCAGATAATAAAGGGGTGGGCATTATGTTATGGTCTGATTGTGCTAGTTGTGGTGAATTTAATGAAGTATCTGGTAATGAAGTTTATGATAGCACTAGTCATGGGATTGGAGTGTTTGTGCCCAGTGCCAAAATTCGCAATAATGAAACTTATAACAACGGCTTTGCCGGAATTGGCTTAGCTGAAAATAAAGTGACGGGTAGCGTTATAGAATCAAATGAAGTTTATGGTAACTGTCAGAAAACAGATGATTGTTTTGGAATTAATTTATTTAAAGTTGGTAATAATAACATTGTTCGTTACAACAACGTTTATAGTCAAAACAATACTTTGACCGATAGTTCGGTGCCAGTCAATCCCGGTTACGGAGGTAAATTAGGTACGGGTGGAATTAGATTTGATGGCGGGGATTCAACTTTAGGCGCTGGTTTAGATTACACTGACGCGACAGGCAATATGGTTTATTACAACCTGATTAAAGAAGAGTTAGATGGGATCCAAGTTTATAACTTTAATAATATTTCGATTGCCAATAACACAGTTTATAATAGCAAACGAGCTGGAATTTATGCTGGGGCTTATAATTTGGCCAAGAAAAATATTAATGTAAATATTGTTAATAATATAGTCGCTAACGCCACTAATCGTCCGCCGGAATTTGGCTTGATGCGATTATTTAATGCTTTAGGTTCGAGTAATTATAACTTATTTACTGATACGGGGACGATTGTTCAATTTAATAATAACGCTAGCAATTGGGTGTTTACTAATTCTAATTTTACTAATTATTCCTTTAGTGCTTGGCAAGGAATTGGTCAAGATAAAGAGTCGGTATTGGGCAGTCCGCGATTTTTAAATGATGAGTTTGAATTAAAAAATGACTCACCAGCCCTTAGAGCTGGACAAATCATCGGTTTAAATCGCGATTTAAAAGGGACTTCGGTACCAAGCGGACAAGGGGTAGAAATTGGGGCGTTAGAATTTATTGGTGACGAAAGTCCTGTTGTTGATGAAACTGATCCAGCCGAAGAAGAAACACCGGTTGATGATCCTGTTGTTGATGAAACTGATCCAGCCGAAGAAGAAACACCGGTTGATGATCCTGTT
>Ga0075122_10000489_pt1 | contig 31229 bp, 41 predicted proteins | sample AntAceMetag02UKB_FD_69790 | JGI IMG/M metagenome (GOLD analysis project Ga0075122, IMG submission 69790) | Saline lake microbial communities from Ace Lake, Antarctica - Antarctic Ace Lake Metagenome 02UKB | ecosystem: Environmental > Aquatic > Non-marine Saline and Alkaline > Saline | place...
CAACGGGATAAAAATGAATTGATGGGAAATTATAGAAGACATGAAATTCAATCAGCTTTAGAAAAACTATAATATTTAATCTTTTTTTTCTTTATTATATCTTCTAGCATATATACCAAAGCACTAAAAAGTATTTAAACGAGATATTTTTCTTAAAATTGCTAAACACTAGGGAGGTTGGATAAATAATCACAACCACCACATATATAGTGTTTTGTCACTTAGAAATTTATAAAAAAAAGGTGAAATGAATGTATTGTCCGTTTTGTTCAAAAGTAGATACAAAGGTTCTTGAATCTAGATTGCTCAACGATTCCATTAGAAGAAGACGGGAATGTTTGAACTGTTCTAACAGATTCACCACTTATGAAACTGCCAAGATTCATCTTAAAGTTTTGAAAAGAAATGGTAAAGAGCAGGAATTTGATTTAAGCAAGATTGAAAAAAGTGTCAGTAAAGCTTGTGGAAAAATTCAACCAGAAATTCTTAACAACTTAACTAAAAAGATTGAAATGAAAATTTTTAACAAAAAAATTAATCTCTTGAAAACTAGTGAAATTGGAAAAACAGTATTACAAGAATTAAAAGCGTACAACAAAATGGCTTATTTACGATTTGCATCTGTCCACAAAGAAATTGAGGATCCAATAATATTGAAAAAAGAATTAAACACAATGATCAGGAAATGATTAAAGGGGGAAATAAGATGCTAAAAAATGGTAAACCATTTTTGGCATGTTAAAAAAAGCGGAGGTTTTTAACATGATTAAACAAATAAAAAAACGTGATGGAATAACTATTGACTTTGACCAAACTAGAATTGCTAATGCTATCTTTAAAGCTTCACAATCTATTGGTGAGCCAAACTTAGAATTTGCTAATGAACTAGCTGAAAAAGTAATGGAATACCTAGAACTAATGGAGATTGAAGTTCCAGATTTAGAACAAGTACAAGACGTAATCGAGAAAGTCTTAATTGAAGAAGGACACGTTAACTTGGTTAGAGAATATATTATTTATCGTTACAGGAGATCGTTAGTCAGAGAAGGTTCAGAAGTTAACAACTGTAAAACCGTTGATGATTTAATGAAAAAAGATATTTATTTGAGTGCGCAAGCAATTCATGTTTTAAACAATTCTGTAAATTTAAGTAGTCTAGGGAAATTAATTTTCTTAGACAGATACTCATTAAAATCTTCAGCTGACAAAATTAATGTTGGCGATTTAGTAATCATCATAACTAAAGAAGATGCAAAATATCCCAAGAAAGAATTGGGGATAGTAATTTCTATCAACGGAGAGTTGGGCAAATTTTATTTGATTAGTTTAGAAAAGGAATTTTCACAATCAATCTTAAAAGTTGATCGACCACAAGAATCTGTTTTAGACAGTAATAAAAGAGTAGCAAAAGCAGCAGCTTCAATTGAAACTGATCCCGAGAAACAGCAAGTATGGTCTAATAAATTTTTGGAAGAACTGAAAAGTAAAAGGATTCAGCCGGCAGGAAGAATTATGGCCGGAGCGAATGTTGATTCTCAAGGCAAGTACATTTCTAATTTAACATTGTATAATTGTTATGTTGTTCCTTCCCCTCCAGATTCACGGGGAGGAATCATTGAAACGTTGAAAACGATGATCGAAATTATGTCTCGAGGCGGAGGAGCAGGAATTTCCCTTTCAACATTAAGACCCAGATATGCTTATGTTAAAGGCGTGCATGGAAAATCTTCTGGGGCAGTTTCTTGGGGAGGAATTTATTCTTACGCCACTGGCTTGATTGAACAGGGAGGCTCCAGAAGAGGTGCTTTAATGTTAATGCTTGATGATTGGCACCCAGACATTTTAGAATTTATTGGTTCCAAAAAAACAAAAGGAATGATTGAAAATGCTAACATCTCGGTAAAAATTTCTGATGCATTCATGGAAAAAATGAAAAGTGATGGAATGTGGAACTTAGAATATCCTGATTATGGAAATGAAGAGTATAAAGAGGTTTATGAAACTGAATGGACCGGCGATTTAAAACTCTGGAAAAGTAAAGGTTATCCAACAAGAGTGTACAAAAGTATCAAAGCAAAAGAATTGTGGGACTTAATTATTAGTTCTGCCCATTATAGTGCTGAACCGGGCGTTGTGTTCATGGAACGTTATAATAAAATGAGTAACTCCTGGTACTTTAATCCCATTGTTTGTACTAACCCTTGTGCAGAACAAGGTTTACCCGCGTGGGGAGTTTGTAATTTAGGACATTTGTATTTAGCAAGTTTTGCTAAACAAGTAGGGACTGATCCATTAGGTAAAGTCTATGAAATGGATTGGGAAAGATTAAAAGAATCTGCCAAAGTTCTAGTGAGATTTCTTGATAATGTGATTGATCTAACACCATACCATTTCAAAGAAAATGAAGAAAATCAAAAGAATGAGCGAAGAGTTGGGGGGGGAACGTTAGGGTTAGCAGAACTATTACTCAAACTTAGAACAAGGTATGGTACTGAAGATAGTATTAAGTTTATTGACAAATTGTATCGGACAATAACTGAAGAGATGTATTTAGCCTCAGCGGAATTGGCAAGAGAGAAAGGTTCATTCCCAAAATATGATCGGGAAAAGTTTATGCAATCAGAATTTATCAAACTTTTATCAAAAGAAGTTCAGGATGAGATTTATAAAAAAGGAATGCGTAATGTTACTTTGACTACACAGGCACCAACCGGAACAGTAGGAAGTATGTTGGGAACATCAACCGGAATTGAACCATACTATGCTTTTGAATATTATCAACAGTCTCGGTTAGGATTCCATAAAATCTTGATTCCAATTGCCGAAGAATCTAAGTTGGAAGACAATTCTTTACCAAACTATTTTGTTAGTGCAATGGAACTTACTCCGGAAGAACATGTTAAAGTTCAGTCAGCAATTCAAAGATGGACAGATTCTTCAATTAGTAAAACTGTAAATGTTCCCAGTAATTTTACGGTTGAAGAAACAAAGAAAGTTTACGAGATGGGTTATGACTTAGGATGTAAAGGATTAACAGTTTATGTTGATCAATCCAGAGCAGAACAGATCCTTTCTACTTCAGCAGATACGGAAAAGAAAAATGTTTTAAGTGCAGAAGGTAAAGATGAAGTAGAAATTGAGACTGAATTGAGAAAAAATAAAGAAATAAAGATTAATAAAGAAGAAGATATAGAAGTAGGATCAAGTGCAGGTAATCGTTGTCCTGCTTGTAAAGAAGGAATCATGGTTAAGATTGGCGGTTGTACAGAATGTTCTAGCCAGTGTGGTTTCAAAGGCAGTTGTGAGATGTGATTAAAAGTTTAGAAAAAGAGGTTAGTTGATGTCAAAAAGAGGACAAATCCACGTTTATACCGGAGACGGAAAAGGTAAAACTACAGCGGCATTAGGTTTAGCTTTAAGATCAATTGGACAAGGAAATAAAGTTTTCATCATCCAATTTATGAAAGGTGGCGCTTACACCGGTGAATTTATTTCTGCAAAAAACTATTTACCTAACATAGAAATTGTTCAGTTCGGTAGACCTTGCATTAAACAACAAAAACAATTGAAGATTGATGGGTTTAGTCCGAAAGGAAGCAGAGATAAAACTATCTTTGACTTTGTTCGAGATGATATCGATTGTGGCACCTGTAGGTACTGTTTCCTAAATGATGACATTCAAAAAGATTACATTAAAGAAGCGTTTAAGAAAACTGAAGAAGTTATTTTGTCTGGATTTTATGATTTAGTGATCTTAGATGAAGTTAATGTGGCCTTAGCTTTAGGATTGTTAGAGAAAAATGAATTTTTAAATTTAATCAGAAGGAAACCTAAATTGTTAGAATTAGTTTTAACAGGTAGAGATGCTCCAGAAGATATTATTAAAATTGCCGATTTGGTTACAGAAATGAAACCGCACAAACATTATTATGATAAAGGAACAATGGCACGGAGAGGTGTAGAGTACTAATGAATGGAAATGTTTAAATAATAAAATGATTAACTTAAATTAAACGAGGTGTATATTTATGGTTGAAGAATTACAAGAGTTGGAAGAAAAAACATTAGCGGCAATCAAATGGGTTTCTGCAGAATTTAAATACGCAAATGATTTAAAAGAGATCTTAGACAAAGTAGAGAAAGAAGGTGCAGAAGAAGCAGTTAAAGATTTAAGAAAAGCGTTTCAAGCTTTACGATACATGGGCCGATGCGAACTTAAATCTGAAAGAGATGAAGAAGATATTCTTAAAGCATTGAAGGAAATTGAAAAAATTCTTCCTGAAAACTGGAAAAAAATTGATCAAGAATTAGTAACAGAGTTAGATGTTGCCAGAGGAAAACTAGTTAAGTTAGCTTCAAGATTTACAAGTAAACTTTCTGGAGAATTGAAAAAAATTAGAAAGGAAGAGTTAACTATTGAACATTTTGAAGATAAAAAGAATACTGACCCCGCAATGATTGATAAGTTAAAAAATGAATTGGTCACTTTATTAAAGACTGCTGAAGGTGAAATTGAAGAGTTAATTAAATGGATTGGAGGAACAGAAGCAATCCTAGAGAAAATTGAGAAAGGTTTCGTGGAAAAATTAAAGCAGTTAGCTGCTTAATTTTTTTTTCTTTTTTTATTACTTTTTTACGATATAAGTTAATTTTATAAACATCTGAATATATACTCTTAATATGGATCCTCAACAGTTAACTCCAGAACAGCAAAAAGAGATGGAAGAGAAATTAAAAAATATGTCTCCAGAAGAATTAATGGAGTTTCAGAAACAACAGTGTATTTTCTGCCAGATCATCTCTGGAAAAATTCCCTCTAAAAAGATTTACGAGGATGATAAAGTTCTGGCTATTCTAGACATTAATCCTGCGGCAAAGGGTCACATTCTTCTTTTACCAAAAGAACATTATGCAATCATGCCTCAGATTCCTGAAAAAGAAATTGGAAATATGTTTGTTATCGCTAAAAGGATGTCTAAATTAATCTTAAAAGTTTTGAAAGTTTCTGGAACAAATATCTTTGTGGCTAACGGTCTAGCAGCCGGTCAAAAAGTACAACATTTCATGATTCATATTATTCCTAGAAAAGAAGGTGATGGGATTTTAGAAGCAGAAGGAAAACTGATTGACGAAGAGATGAGAGGAAAAGTAAAATCTTTGATTGAAGAAAAATTTAATGAACTGTTAGGCGTTAAGAAAAAAGTTTTGCAAGTTGAAGCAGAAAGTTCTGATGAAGAAAAAGAAGAACCTGAAGAAGATGGAGAAGAAAGGAAAGAAGAAAAGAAAAAGCCCAGCAAAAAAGGAAAGAAGAAAATAAATAAGAAAAAAGTTGTTAAGGAAAAGAAAGAAAATAAAGTGGAAGAAGAAAATGATGATAAAGATGAAGAAGAAGAAGATGATGGAGGGAATGCTAGTCTGGATGACATAGCTAATTTGTTCAAGTGAAATGTGAACATTGTGATATTGTAGAAAGGAGAAGTAAAATAGAGATACTTTACGAAGACGAAGAAGTAGTTGTTGCCATTAAAGATTTATCGATAACTCCTGGCCAGATAACCGTTTTCCCAAAACAACATTTTACTATTCTAGAAGGTGTCCCAGAAAATATTTTAGAAAAATGTTCATTAATTGCTAATAAGATAGGGATTGCTGTATTTGAAAGTTTAGGTTCACAAGGAACTAATATCATGATTCAAAATGGGTTAGGGGCAGGACAAAAAGTCCCCCATTTCGCAATTGAAGTTGTTCCTAGAGTAGAGAATGATGGTATTAATTTAACTTGGGAAGCAAAACAATTACCAGAAGATGAAATGGAAACTGCTTTCATGACTTTAGAACAAGGGATGAAAGATCTTGATTCTGTAGAAGAGAAGGAAGTAGAAAGAAAAGATGAAAAAGGGAAGGATAAAAAGATTGCCAAAGAAGATGATAAAGATAATTATTTGTTGAAGTCGTTAAGAAGAATCCCTTAGGGGTTTTATCCCAAGATTACAAAAGTTTTATAAAGCATCATTATAGAGTAGTTAATAAAATGTTAAGATACTTGCTTAATTGGAGACCTTTAAGAAAAACAGTTCTTGCTGCTAGTTTATTAGTGGGATTAAATGGATGTGGAACAGATGTTGTTGGTCCAAGAATTATTGGTTATGAAACATCTGAAGAAATTTCTGAAACTTTAGATATCGAATCAAATGATTTAAATTCTATTGATGAACTTCTCTACAAAGATCTCTCTCCTGAAATTGTATGCCAAGAAAAAGTCTATTATAAAGATGCAGATGGAGATGGGTACCCAAATTATTCTGATGATTCTAATGATTTTAAAGTAATTTGTTTTGAAGAAGAAATTCCAACGGGTTACATCCTTGAAAATATGAATGGTTGGGATTGTGATGACACCCGTAATTTTGTTCATCCATCCGCCATAGAAATTTGTGATTATTTAGATAATGATTGTGATGGAAAAATCGATGAGGGAGTTAAAATTGATTCTTGGAAAGATAAAGATCATGATGGACAAGGAGACAAAACCGAACATAGTCCAGATGATTGTAAAATTTTAGAAGGCTATGTTTCTAATCCAAAAGATTGTGATGATTATGATAAAGTAATTTATATTGGGGCTCTAGAATTATGTGATAATAAAGATAATAATTGTAATGGAACAATCGATGAAGAATTAATCCAAATTTGTTCTACTGTTTGTGAAGAAGGTTATGAAACTTGTGAAAATGGTAAATGGACAAATTGTACTGCCACTAATCCAAAAACTGAAATTTGCGATTACTCAGATAATAATTGTAACGGGGAAACTGATGAAGGCTTTAATGTTGGAGAAATCTGTTATGAAGGTATCGGAGAATGTAAAAGTGAAGGTATCGGAGAATGTAATGAAAATGGTTTTACAACAAAATGTAATGCTCTTGCTAAGAATCCTAAAGATGAAATTTGTAATAATTTAGATGATAATTGTAATGGACAAATTGATGAAAACTTAACACTAACACAAATATGTGGAATTGATATAGGAGAATGCAATTTTGGGACAGAAGAAAAATATTGTATCAATGGACAATACTCTGAATGGCTTAGTTGTAATGCTGTTTTTCCAACAAACGAAATTTGTGATGGATTAGACAATGATTGTAATGGGATTGTTGATGATAATTTCAAGATAGGAGAAGTATGTTATGAAGGAACGGGCGAATGTAAATCAGAAGGAACATTAGAATGTGCTCTTGATGATTTAAGTTCTGTTTGTAATGCGATTCCTAAAGAACCAACCACAGAAGTTTGTGATGGATTAGATAATAATTGTAATGAGGTTATTGATGAAGGAAATATATGTGGAACCATATGTGAAAATAATGATTTAGTTGGGTCTTGGAACTTTAATAAAAACTCTGGAAATACTGCTTATGATTCTAGTAATAATGGTCTTAACGGAAATATATCTGGCGCTAGTTGGTCAGAAGGAGTTTTAGAAAGTGGTTTAAGTTTTGATGGTGTTGACGATTGGGTTACTGTGCCTAACAACAGTAAGTTAAATTTAAGTAATGAATTAACTTTAATGGCTTGGGTTAAAAAAGAAGATAGTGGAAGCCCAAGAATTATTTGTAAACGTAATGATGTAGGTGGTCAAGGTTATGGATATGGTATTAATGGATCGGAAAATAAGCTTGCAGTCCATCTTTATATGAAAGATAGTTTTTATAGCAATAATCCTGTACCAACAAATAAATGGGTTCATACAGCAGTAACTTTTAATAGTGATTTAGGAATCGTTAGAATGTATATTAATGGAAAATTAGATGCTGAACATAATACTAGTTCACCAGTGACCTCAAGTGGAGTAAATCTTTATATTGGAAGACAAGGTAATTGGCCATCTAGTATATTTAAAGGAAAAATAGATGAAGCTAAAGTTTATTCTTGTGCATTATGGCCAGAACAAATAATGGAAGAATTTAAAAAAGGAAAAGAGTAAACATCTTATTCTCATTTATTTAATCTTAGTTTAGGAGCATTCTTTTTAATAAGAACAGACCTAGTCAAATCTTCAACATAATTAATGATCTGCTCTTTCTTTTCTTTTTCAATTTCTAAATTGGAGAGAAATACATCTAGACGTTTATCGTTCCTAGTATCGATCCTCTTTTTCTTTTTGCCACCCACCTTCTTAGGTAAGAAGATGAATTATATAAATTTTTTCTAAAAAACAACAAAATCTTCACAACTTTTATAAATTCACTTCCCCCCAGGAATAAGTATGGAAATACGTTTCTTCCCGATAGAATTTGTACACAAAATCAGAGAAGATAAACCTTGCATCTATATGTACGGTAAACTAGAAGATCATACAAAGATTTGTGTAATTCAAGAATATCAGCCTTACTTCTATGCTCAAGTACATGAAAGTCATAAAATACAATTGGGAAAAAGATTAAAAGCGTTAGAGATAGAAACTAATAATGGAAAAGCAAAAGTAGTCTCTTGGGAATCAGTAGAGAAAGAATTGTTAGGGAAAACAAAAAGCTTCTGGAAGATTTATACCAACTTTCCAAAAGCTGTCCAGCTCATCAGCAATGAATTATCTTCTTGGGGAATAGAATGTTACGAAAAAGATGTTCCCTTTGTTCACCGTTATTTAAGAGATCAAAAAATAACTCCGATGACGTTAGTAGAAGTAAAAGGAGAGTTTATTGAAGAGAAGAATACAAGGGTAGCAATCTTTCTAGCTGAAGAAGTTAAACAGTTCAGTAAAGAAGCAATCAAACAATTAAAAACTCTAGCAATAGATATTGAAACTTATTCACCGGAAAAGTCTGTAATTAACCCAGAAAAGAATCCTATCTTAATGATTGCATTTTATGGCATGGATGAAGAAGGTCAGGAGTTCAAGAAAGTTCTGACCTGGAAAAGGTTCAAAAGCAGATTAGATTATTTAGAAACAGTTACTGACGAAATTGAATTACTAGTAAGATGTAGACAAATTATTCTAGATTACCAACCAGACATTATTACTGGCTACTTTTCAGATGGATTTGATTTCCCCTACATTAAAACCCGGGCAGATAAATATAAATTAAAAATGGATTTAGGGTTAGATTATTCTGAACTTAATACCGGAAAGAAAACAGATTTCAGAGAAGGAAAAACAAAAATTACCGGAATCTTACATTTGGATGTCTTCAAATTTATCCGTAACATCTTTGGTAAAAATCTTAACACTGAAAGTTATTCATTAAATGCAGTTTCTAAAGAATTGTTAGGGAATAAAAAAGATGATGTTAATATTTCTGAACTAGCTCAAGCCTGGGATAACAATTCGGAAGAACTGGAAGATTTCTGTAAATATAATCTTCAGGATGCCCATTTAACATTAAAACTATGCCAGAAATTAATGTATGATATGATTGAATTTTCTAAAATTGTAAACTTACCTTTGTTTGACGTAATTAGAATGAAGTTTAGTAAATTGGTTGAAAGTTACATCATGAAGCGAACCATAGATTATAATATTCTTGCTCCAAACAGGCCAGGAAGAAATGAAATTGAACAACGAATGGAAGAAACTTTTCAGGGCGCTTTTGTTTATGAACCCACTCCAGGATTATATGAAGATATTATCATTTTTGATTTCCGTTCGTTATATCCAACAATTATTACTGCCCATAATATTGGGCCAGAGGGATTATGTTGTCAATGTTGCGATGAAGAGAAGAAAGGTATTGTTCCTGGGGAGAATAATTATTGGTTCTGTACCAGAAAAAAATCTTTCATCTCAAAAGTTTTAGAAAGGATTATTCTCAGAAGAATTGATTTGAAAAGGTTGATCAAAGAAACTAAAGATAAAGGCGAAGAAACTAATATCTTAGAAGCCAGATCTTACACTTTGAAAACATTAGCCAACTCTTTCTATGGATATATGGGATTTTTTGGAGCTCGCTGGTACAGCATAGAATGCGCTCGGGCAACAACTGCATTTGCCAGAGATTATATTCAAAGAACAATTAAAAAGGCCGAGGAGAGCGGATTTGAAGTAATATACGCGGATACTGATTCCTGTTTCTTGTTGTTAGGGGATAAAACTAAGGATGAAGCGATGGAATTTATGAACGAAGTTAACTTTGACTTACCAGGTCATATGGAATTAGAATTTGAAGGCTATTATCCGAAAGGAATATTTGTAGCGTTGAAAGGAAAAGAAGGTGGCGCAAAAAAGAAGTATGCATTGTTAGCTGAAGATGGCGAGATGAAAATTACCGGTTTTGAAACTGTCCGGAGAAACTGGTCACCGCTAGCCAAAGAAGTGCAAGAAGAAGTTTTACAATTAGTATTAGAAGATCGAAAAGAAGAAGCTTTAAGTTACGTCAAAGAGATTGTTAAAAAACTTAAAAATGGCGAGATTGAATTAAGCAAATTAATTATTAAAACTCAAATAACTAAAGATTTACGCAGTTATAGTTCTATTGGGCCGCATGTCGCAGTTGCGTTAAGATTACTTGAACAAGGAGTAAATGTTGTTCCGGGAATGGTTATTGAGTATGTTATTGGTAAAGGAAGTGGATTAATTCGAGAAAAAGCAAAATTAATTGAAGAAATTAAACCGGGAGAGTACGATGCAGACTATTATTTGTTCAACCAGATCATTCCGGCAGTAAATAGTATTTTTTTAGTGTTAGGAATTAAAGAAGAAGATATTTACCGCGATAGTTCTCAGATAGGGTTAGGGAAATTTTTCTAGTTGAAAAGAACTTCTCCCATAAATTTATATAATCCAATCATTCTTATTATTTTATGGACGTTGGGGGACAAGCAGTAATTGAAGGTGTAATGATGCGGAACAAAAGCAAGTTCGCTGTAGCTGTAAGAACAAAAGACGGAAGAATAAAAGTTAAAAAAGAAAAAAGTAGCAAATATCCGAAGTTCTTTCAAAAACCGTTCATTAGAGGAGTTGTAGGTTTAGGTTATACTCTTTATGATGGGATTAAAGCTTTAATCTGGAGTAGTAACCAACAATTAGAAGTTGAAGAAAAATTATCTAAGAAAGAAGTTATTGGCACCATTACAATTTCATTATTATTTGCAATCTTAATTTTTGTTGTTTTACCATTCTTTGCAGCCAGTTGGATTCATTCTGAAGGAATCTGGTTTGACGTTTTAGATGGGGCACTGAGGGTGATATTATTTTTAGGATATTTAACGGCAATATCGTTTATGAAAGATGTGCAAATATTATTTCAATATCATGGCGCAGAACACAAATGCATTGCTTGTTATGAAGCAAAAGAAGATTTAAATGTTTACAATGTTAAAAAGTATTCTCGATTCCATCCCAGATGTGGAACATCATTCCTATTTGTAATTTTAATTTTATCAATAGTCATGTTTACATTAATCAACGGTCCGTTATGGATGAAATTTGTGGGCAGAATATTATTGTTACCAGTAATTGCTGGTCTTGGTTATGAGTTAATTAAATTGGAAGGGAAATATAGAAATAATATAATTGTAAAGTTCTTTGTTGCGCCAGGATTATGGTTGCAAAGGATTACTACTAAAGAACCTTCTGATAAACAAATTGAAGTTGGGATTAGTGCTTTGAAAAGTGTTGTTGAATAAAATATTATTTAGCTCCATGAAAAACGTCTTTTAAATGTTCTAATCGTTTATCTGTAACCGAATAAAATTTCTTACTAGGAACTTGATTAAATCCAATTCTATAATTTCCAATTTGTCCTTTTTTTAAGTAAGCAATATGTGACAATACTGTTGGTCTTATTTTGTCCCCTTTACCTTCTTTTACTTGTACAAATCTTCGATGTGATGAACTGACATTAATTTTAGGACTATTATTTTTTGCAGATAAATAGATCACAGTTCTGATCTCTTGTTGTGAAACTAATGGCCGTCCATAATGTTCTTGCCATTTTTCCTGAATGTGTTCCCCTACTTTTTCATCTAAACCTTTCTCTGCAGGATAAATCACACACTTATCATAAGTATCAGCAGCATCAACAACAAACGCCCCCAATAAAGCAGAAACTCCTTTTTTCATATTAGTTTGACCATAAAGTGAACCAATAGCAATAAAGGCTAAATCATCAGAAGTGCCTGGCCCTTCACGACGGCGAACAAACGCAGTTTCAGCGCTTGGCGAACCCTCAGGTACAATCACTCCTAAATCACGCAAATAAGTAATAGACCCTTCATCATGAGCAAACTTTGCCAAAAATTCATAATCTAGTCCTGCCATGAAAAGTAAGTTAGGATCAACCAAGTATGACTCACCACCGCCAATTTTCATTTTTTCTCCACCAATTGCTTTTCCTTCAAAATGTTCTAAGGTATCAGTTCTTGCTTGAAAATTGTCCATATAAGCAGCATGAACCATTCCTTTAAGTGCATATCTTGGAGAAACAGGTATATCTCCTAAAAAATTAACTCCAAATAAAGGTTCCCCATCAAGAACTAATAATTTTTCATCATTATTTTTGTTAAAACAATCTTCAAGAGTAGAATCAACCCATTTGAAAACATTATCAATTAATCTTCTTCGAGCAGTTTTAGTTTTTTGAACACTCAATCCAGCGGCTTGAATAATATCAGGAATTGTTGAATGGGGATAAACATATGCAGGAACCCCATTTTCCATAGCGTGCTTGAAGAACTCCCCATGACCATTCTGAGCATGACCTAAAACAGATTGTACTAACAGAATTTTCACTACTGGATCTCTGAGATCTAATTCTAAATCGGCAACCATAGAATTGAAATCTCTATTTGCTAATTCCTGAAATAAAGGGTCTTCTTCAGGTTTAACTTCATGAGGAAATAGATTTGCTCTAACTTCATCATCACCCAAAGAATCTAGATATTCCCGCATCAGATGAGCATCAAATGACAAAGAGGATCACCTTTTGAAGAAAAATATAATTGGAAAAATTAGTCATAATTAATGGATTAAACTGGTTATTTTAAAAGGTTTCTATATTCCAAAATATATTCTAAACAACCCTACTTTCATGCCCACTCTTATTAATTCTAACTACATTCTCTACAAAACTTTCAATCTTAGTTTCATGAGAAACAATAATCGTTTGTTTCAGGTTAAGTTTTTCCAACACATCTCTGACTTTATCCAATTGTTCAGAAGAAAAACCATCTGTAGGCTCATCTAGAATTAGCAGGTCTTTAGTTTTAATCTGTTGAATAACATCATTAATTACTTTGTTTAAAGATAAACGATAAGCTAAAGCGGCAGAAGTCTTTTCACCACCAGAAAGGTTTGTGAAAGAAACTTCATAACCGTTCTGTTCAATTACTGGTGTAAAAGAATCATCCAATCTCGAATAAATATTTTCATCATCAATCAACATCGAAAACCATTCTTGAAACAATTGGTTAAACAAATGATGAATATTAACCATTACTTGTTTTTCGATAGTATAAGTTAATTGTAAGAAATGTTTTTCCAGCCAATGATAAAGTTCTTTCAATCTTGTCAACTGATTTTTTTGTTCTGTAAGTTTGTTTATTTTTTCTTGTAATTCTTTTTCAAGTTTTAAGACATTGTTTAAGTTAGCTTGCAATTCTGCCTGTTTGATGGACAATTTCTTTTCTTCTTCTAAGAATTGTGAGAAAAGATGTTTCTTCTCTTTAATCGTTTCAGTTAGGTCAATTCTATCAGTTAAAGTAGTTTCAATCTCTTGTGATTTCTTATTTAATTCATCAATATGGTGTTGGTTACTATTTGTTTGCTGTTTTAAATCATCTAGGTTCTTTTTCAAATATTCTTTCTTAGTAAACAAATCCAATATTTTTCTTTGAGCGACAAGCCGTTCATTAATATCCTCTAAAAGATTATCTTGACCTAATTCCTGTAATTGCTGCATAATTTGATTATTTTCTTGCACCCAAGATTTAAGTTGCTCTTGTTTATTAGCAAGGGTTTCTTTCTTTTCACTCAGTTGTAAAAGTTCTAATTTGATTCTTGTTAGCTGATTCTCTTTTTCGATTAGAAGTTCAATCTTTTGTTTGTTTGTTTCTTTCTGTTCAGAAATTTGTAATCTCTTTTTGTTCATTTCAAACAAAAGATTTTCTGATTGTTTAATCTTATCTTCTTCTTGACCAAAAATAGTTTGTTTATGTTCTTTAGAAACGTTCTGCAAACAAGTAGGACAATTTTCTAAAGAAACAATTTTACTTTTCATTTCGTTAGCTTGAGAAAGAAGAGTTTGATTTTTAGTTATTAACTGAGAAGTTTTTTCAGACAATTCTTCTAAATGTGATTGTTTACTCTTTAATTCTTCTTTATTAGCAATTTGAATGGTCAGTTCTTGTAATGATTTCTCTTTATCATCCAAATTAGCTAATCCTTCTTTAACTTGACTAATCTCTTCCTGATTTTGGGCGATGTTTCTCTGCAATTGTTTAAGCTTTTCCTGCAAAGAACTTTTTTTAGTAAACACTTCTGATTTCTGTTCTTCCAAACTTCTAATTTCTTTATTAATAAGTTCTAAATCTGAATCCGGCAAAGATAATTGTACAATCTCTAAGTTAAGTTGTTCTTGTTTTTGTTTTAATTGTTCCAATTGTTGATTCTTTTCTTGAAGTAAAGTTCCTGCTGTTTTATATTGCTGTTTAAGTTCAACAAATTGATGTTGTTTCTTTTCTAATAATTCTAATTCTTCCCGTTGATTACCAACGTCTTTTTTCAGTTTAGTTAATTCCGGAAGAAGATTGTTTAAAGAGGAATCAAATTTTTCTTTTTCTTGGGAAAGATTAGTTAACTTTTCTTTTTCCAATTCAAAATCTTCAGTTTTAGTTTTAAGAATGGCAATATTAGTACGCATCTGTTTTAGATAAAGTTGTAAATTCTCTCGAACGTTTTTATACTTATCAATGTTAAATATTTTTCTTAGAACGTCTAATCTCGTTTCCGGATTATCTTGCAGAATTAACTTCATCTCTTCCTGTGGAGTGTAAATGCTGTAACGGAAAATATAATTCTTATTTTTAGTTACGAATTCTTCTGGATAACCGAGCAAAGAAATAATTTCTGCTTTCAGTTCTACTGCGGTAAGGTCTTTTTTTGTGTTGTTGATGATGATATAACCAGCTAATTGTTTGATATTATCTCGTTCTTTCTTCAGATTTCTTTGAATGATGATCTCGTTATCATTAATTTTAAAAGTTAGTTCTACAGATGCTTGGGTAGTGCCTTTTCTTAAGAGCGCTTCTCCCGGCAAGTCTGGCCTGCTAGTTCCGAAGAGGGCAAATTCGATTGCTAAAAGAATTGTAGATTTACCGGAACCAATATCTCCGGAAAGCAAAGTTGAACCATCTTGAAAATTAATAGTTTCATCTATATAAGAACGAACATTATTCAATTTCAATTGCTGTAAAAGCATGTTTTTCTAAGTAGGAAAGTTGTTTATATAGATTATTGTAGTGGAAAAGTTATTCTGGTTTTCCCGGCACAATATGATGTTCTAAACATCTTAATTCATAATTATTTACACCCACAACTTTCTGAAGAGAATCATAATGAGCAGGTTCGCCATTAATTAATCTTTGAGAATATTCTCCTAGTTTATTACAACCATTAAGATCACAAACACCATAACACTTTTCAACACTCACTGCATAAGCCATTAGTGTAGGTATAGGATGAAATGGTTCACCACGAAAATCTTTATCTAAGCCGTCACCAATAACTATTTTCCCTTCTTCCATCAATCCTAAAACAATTTTTACCAATTCATCTCTTTTATCAAATAAACTTATTTCTCCTAGCCCAACAATTTTTGTGTCTGGATCTAATTTTCTGAGAATATCCTCAGGATCTTTATCATCTACTTCTGTAGCGGGAGCATATATCCCCGTACGAGAAACAATATAATTTCTAGGAACACCAAATTGTTCATGTAATGACTCACGATAATCACATTTTGGTTTAAATAATTGCGTAGTAAGATCAGTATGGGCCAATTGTCCAAATGCTCTCAAGAAATTAACAGTTTTAGATCCTTTCATTCCGCCAACGAAAAGATGTAAAGTTCCGGGTTGTAATACATTAAAATTCATTTAAATTCACCTCGGGAATTAAAGGCTTTATTAAGAGAACTTAAATAAATTGGTTCTGGAAACTAGATAATAGAATAACCTAATCACCAATGTAATTGTTCTGTTTTATTTCTAAATTTAGAATATAATTCTATTGTATTTTCTAAAGGCAAACCTTGAGTATGAAGTTCACCACAGCTTTCAGCGGTATCATTAATATCAAACTCACGCCAATGGTCAGCATCATTAATTTTAATAGCTTCTTTCTTAAAAAACTGTTCACAAGCAGTAAGATTATATCTTGTCTGGGATTGTTCTCTAGAGGTATATTGTAATTGTAAACGATAACCATCTTCAACTCGCCCCACAGATAAATCCCAAAGATTCTCTTTTTTAAATGTGATCCCATTATTCCCCCAAGAATATAATCTAAAATCAGAAGCAAGTAATGTTTTTATATCTAGCAAAGGAATTAATTCTTGATCAGTGCGTTGAGGATTATTTGCTTTTGTATAAATTTGATCAGCGTTCCAATTGTCTTCCGGATTAACCATTGTAACTACTAAGAAATAAAAATTATTTAAACTTTTCTATAATAAACTTAGTTCGCCAGTAATATGATTAATCTTCTCTTCTTCATCTGGGCCGATACCAACACAAGTTTTTGTTCCCGGAGCGATAACTGTTCGACCGGCATCTGTTATCAGAGAAGCGGTTAAGTCACTGTCTTTTGCTAACTGAAAGTATTTAATCAATTCTTTCTCATCTTTAACTTTGACAACAATCTTCGCCATCCCTTCATCTCGCCAAGCTTTAACTAGTTTAGAATCTGATTTTAGGACTGCATCAACAGAAGCGTGCGCAGCTTGAGCAGCTAGTTTTCCTTTCGGTAACTTAAGATCTGCTCTTACCAAGATTACTTGTTTATAATTATTCATAGATTAAAAGAAATAGTTCTGGTTTAAATTAGTTTTGGTTTCTTATTTTAATTTATCTTATAATGGGCTTTCTTTCCGCGTCATTTTTTAATTCTGAACGAACAAATTTGTAAAGTAAGTTTTCCAAATTTTTCTGATCCTCATTATCTAAACTAGAAAGATTTAAATCGAAAGGACTAAAAAAATGTAAACTTAATATCTCTTCCTCAGCAGAATTTAAGTTTAAATCTTTAACAAACTCAGCATAAATGGTGTTTACACAAGAATCGGCCAAACAATATTCCATCATATCTTTTAATCTTCCAATATACTCGTTTTCGTTTGGATTGAGATTCATTTTATTAAGAATTATGTTTATTCTTGTTGTAAATAATCGCTAAGTTGAATGATTTCAGCGTCAGTGTACATTACTTGTTGCAAAAGTTTTAATTCCCTTTGAAAAGAGAAATCAGAAGATTTTGTTGATCCAATAACTTTACATTCTAATTCATGATAACTTTCAAGTATTCTTCCTAAAGCTGTTTCATTATCAATAGAACCATAATCAACTTCATCAGATAAAAGAAAATGATCACTTAATAATTGTTCCTCATCTGAGTCTGGTTCAAATCCTAATTTATCAACTAAATTCAAATAATTGTCATAATCGCCTGGCTGATCCATACAAGCATCAACAAGATTTTTTAATCTTTCTGCACATAAACTTTCGTTAGAACCAATATTTGGATTATTTGGTTGGTATGACTTGTCAGTTTGTTCAATTACTTCTAAATTTTCCTCTTTATCTTTTCGATAATATTTAAAGATTAATTCTTTTAAATGTGTTTTATCGGTTTTAGTAAATTGAGAATGATCTAAATCCAAAGGATTAAAAAAATGTTTTTTCAATACTTCTTCTTCAGGATCAGTTAATTTTAATGTTTTAACAAAATCTTCGTAAAGGGTTTTACCACCAAAACTAACAAGATATTCTTCCATCACATCTTTTAATTTTGCAACATATTTGTTTTCGTTTGGATCGAGATTCATTTTATTAAGATTTTTTATTTATTTATAATTATTTTGTTTTAATATCCACTTCAGGATTTTCTTCATTAATAAGTTTCATTGCTTCTTGTTGTTTATAATCAATAATTTTTGTTAAATAACCATCAAATTGTATTTGCGCTTCTGCAAGCGTTTCTGTACCAATTTCGTTATCAAAGTAACATTTTTCTATCCCGCCAACAGAAGTAATACAAACTGATTCCAGTTTAAGATCATCATCATGGTTGTCTCTGTATAGTACACTTGTTTCATCTGACCTTACCACGTTAAGATAATTCTCTGGAGATCCTATAAAACCCCGCCATCGCCAAAAATCAACACTTTCTCCTCCAAGTTGCCCAGTGATAGAATAAGGAGATTCCAACTTACCACAACCACCAACAGCTAATGCCATTGCCAATGCACAAATTGTTTTTTTAAATTCCATTTTATTATTTACCTTTTATTTTAATTTATAATCTTTAGTTTAATCGAACTCTTTTTTCTATTGCTTATCTCCATTCTGATAAATATGTTTAGCTTTTTCACGTTGTTCTGGAGTCATTGGATGTTCTGCCTCTAAACAAAGTTCTTTATTTCCAGGAGTGTAAAAACAAGATAATGTTCCATAATTATTCGGACCAGTTATTGTTAAGATTTCGTCTCCTTTTAAGTTAAAAGCAAAATACCCATCTATCTCTGCAACTTTTGTAGGAAATTTAACGACTTCTGTTTTAACTTCTTCTTTACCAGCACAACCAATACTTAAAGCAGTTGCCAATGCACAAATAGTTTTTTTAAATTCCATTTTATTATTTGTTAATCTTTGATACTATTGGGATTTCTTCCCATGATCATAAATCCGAAGAGATCCGTTAATTGCTTCAGAACTTATTTCTCTAGAAGGAGCACTAGCTTTACACTGCTCTTTATTTCCAGGGGTGTATAAACAGGTCCGAGTGTTAAAATTCTCAACACAAGGAGCATTTACACTCACTAATTCATCATCTTGAAATGTAAAATAATAAGTATTAAATGAACATCCTTCTTCAGGAAAGTGAACTGCTTCAGATTTAAGGCCATTACATCCAGCTGCACCAATACTCAAAGCAGCTGCCAATGCACAAATAGTTTTTTTAAATTTCATTTTTTTTCCTCATGTTTTTTTTCATTAATAAGATCCATTGATTCTTGTTGCTTATAATCAAGAATTTTTACTAAATAATCATTAAATTGAATTTGAGCTTCTGCAAGAGCTTCTGTTCCTACTTCATCATTTTCGTAACACATTCTTTTCTCATTAACAGGAGTAATACAAACTTTTTCTAATTTTAGATTACTAAAGCTTTCATCACAATATTGAACTGAAGCCCCATCTTGTCTAACTACATTAAGATAATTATTATCAGGAATAAGAAATTTATAACCAGTAGAAAATTTAACACTTTCCCCTGCGATTTCTTCATCAAAAGTATATTCTGAATGGGCTTTCCCGCAACCAGCTGCACCAATACTTAAAAAAGCTGCCAATGCACAAATTGTTTTTTTAAATTTCATTTTTATTATTTTCCTCTAAACAAATCATGTCCAAAATATTGGACAAAAGCTTGAATTATGGTTGGTTCTAATGATGCAAGAAATTTTAATCTTTTAATGGGTTCTTCTTCAGCAACAGCAGAAAAAACATTTTGAAATTTATCATAAACAGCTTCGGCCCCACCTTTAACATCGAATCGAGTTGCATTTCCAATCAATTCATATTCTCTACCTCGGCCTCTTCCAGAAACGACATCATATTCGATACACTGAGAAATATTCTCAGGATTAGTTATATTAGATAATCTAAGATCCAAATAACGAAGGTCATTGCTTTCTACATTTAAAACACGATATAAAAGTCCAAGAACATTTTTTTTTTCTTTTGCCATTTTCATAGTATAATAAAATCAAAACATAAAAATCTATTGCTTCATCTCTTTGTCAAACAAACTTCCAAAGTAAGTAATGAACTGAGGTGCTTCGATCCAAACTGCGGAATCGTAACTTTTATGCACAGTCTTATCATCTGTTAAAAAGAATAACATCTGTTCATTATCAACTAAACAGAATCTTGCATTACCTTTAACATTATTACTTACAGTTGCAAATTGAGATAATTCTTTTAGAATTGTTTTATTAGCACTTGCAGGAGTTGCAACATTAATCTTTACACCTTTCTTAGCTGCTTTCTTTAAAGGAGCTGCTAAAAGGTCATATTTTCTTTCCAAACCGTCTTTTGAAATCATTAAAGTGATTGAACTCTGAGCATTCTTAACCATTGTATTAAGATGTTCATGAACTTTATCTCGGCCACGGAAAGCACCAGACTTATCAGTTGGATCAACTAACTTAATACCTTCAGTATGTAAAGTTGTTAATTCTGTTAAAACGTCAGATTCTTTTAAAGTGCTTAAAACAATATTTCTTTGGTTAGCTTCTTCCATAACTTTTTTCTTAACTCTCTCAACAACTTCAGTAGGTGGTACAGCCAAATATTTAATAGGTTTTCCAACTTTAACAATAACGAAACCTTTTTTCTCTAAGCTTTCTAAAACGTCATAAGCTCTACTTCTTGGTACATTAGAAATGTCAGATAATTCTCCAGCAGTTGAAACGCCTCTTGACAGTAATGCTACCCATAATTTACTCTCGTAAGAGTTCAGACCGAAGTCCTTTAATTTATTTAAAAAATCTTTTTGAACAATCATTTTAATATTTCCTCCGAGTTAACGAGGAGGTGCAAAAAATCTTTGATTTTTCAGCATCTCCAGTGTTACAGTGTAATCTTTATCTTCTATCTTTCCTCTTAAACAAACCCAGAACCTCTTTGTAAACGTGATATTACTATAAATATATTAAATCATTTATAAGCTTTTCGGTTTAATTGTTACTTTATAGTAGTTATATGAAGCATATGCTTAATTATTTCAACAAATCTAATTGATTTTGTACTTCATTTTTCTTTTCGACTTTCTGTGTTTTCTGATATTTAGCGACTGCTTTTTTCAAATATTTGCAAAACTTAGCCTCTGCAGCTTCTCTTATATTTGGATTAGAAATGTCTAAAAAATCATTAGTATACAGACCCATTGAGCCATAAACTGCATCTTTAACTAATCCCTGATTATCAGCAGAATCGCAAGCATAATCATCATTATAAGCTTTTTTTACTTCAACTTTACTTAATTTATTTCCATCTACTCGAAAATAAGTTATTTTTCCTTTACCTTTTCCTTCATATAACCAAATTTCAGTTTGTTTGTCTTTTCCAAAAGACCAGTCACGAGGAGTGGTGTCAATATAAGCAGTAGTTTTTTTATCCAAACGAATACACATTTCATCGATTGATTGCTCATGTAAATAAAGAATTTTATCTTCACAATTTAATGGTTTATGTTTAGACCTTTCTTCCCGAATCTCTGCTTTCAGTCTTTTACTACCTTCCATAACTGATGCACCAGGAGATAGTATCTTCCCAGGTTTTTGAGGTTTTGATCTTTCAACCAAATTCTCAACACTCTCATGAAAAATACATTCAGCTTCTCCAGTTGGACATTCTTTTTTGTATTCTTCTTTAAGTGCTTTCACCTCAGCTTTTGACATCAAATCAGCAGGAGATTTCGGCTTTTTAGAGTCTTCACCCTCTTGTAACTTTTTTCTGAATTCAAGATAAGAACGAGGCTTATATTTACCCTCTTCATCAACTTGTATAACTCTTCCTGGAACTTTAGGTTCTTCATCTTTCTCAGTACAATTATCATCATACCATTCTTGAGCAGCAGTAGAACCCACTTCAATCCCAACTCTTGCAAGTTCACAATTAGCAGGTTCTTCAGCAACAGCAACACCGCTAGTAGCTAAATAAAATCCAGCAACAAGTGCTGTTAAAGTATTTCTAATCATTTTAATTCATAAAAAAAGAACTTAGTATTTAAATGTGTTGGGGGCTTGTTACTTTGTAGTGGTCATGTTAAAGAAATACTTAATCATCAACAGTAAACAACCGTGAATCTTTCACCTGAAACAAGCCTATCCTAGCACCAGCATCTAACCAGCCGTGCGCATAATTCAAAGCGGCAAAGGCTAGAACCCAATCTTCTTTATCTCTAAAGTGTCCAGCATCTGAATAATATCGAGAAGCCATATCAAAGAAATCTTCCGCTTCTGCTAACCGAGATTGATCAAACTTATCTTTAGCCATTTCCAACGCTTCTTTAGTAATCGAGAAATATTTGTCCAACTTTTCTTTTGTGATTTTGTTTTGCATTTTTCTATGTTTAATTAAGTTATATATTAAGTTTATTATTATTCTCTAATTTGTTTAATATAAAGTCTGTCAACAAGTTCTTCTACTTCAGTTCTTCTTGGTCCAGAAAGTGTCTTTATCTTTTGATATAATGTTGCTTGTTTTTGTACTTGTTCTGCTGTAATTTGTTCAAATTTGTCTTTTGGAGGATATTCTGTGTTTGGATCAAGTTCTCTTAAAACAGAAATCAATTCAGAATTTTCTTCAATCCCTAAAGAATATAAAATTAAATCTCTTCGTATTCTTGCCTCATCAGAAGTAAGACATCCTTTGTATGTACTAAAAGCAGTATTACCATAAATCTGCCCTTTAGAATATGCAGTTATAGAATCATTAATCATAGAAATACTATAAGGAAGAACTTCTGTTAAAGCTTTAGATATCTTTCTTTTTGGACCAAAAGTTTCTAAATGTTCTTCAACTAATTTTCCAAGCTTTCTATTTAATTTGGCCATATTCTATTTATTAAGTTTTCCAGTAATTTGATTATAAGCTTTTGTTGCTTTCATGAACTTTTGTGTTTTCTCTTCGTCTCCACCATTGTTTAAATCAGGATGACATTCTCGAGCAATTTCCCAATATGTTGACTTTACTTTTTCTTCAGAAACACCACTAGCAAGCCCTAAAGTTCCATAAGGGTCAGGTAAAAGATTTCTTTGATTCATCATATAATCTTTAAAATCAGAATTTTCATTCAACAACCTATCAAAACCACCAAGTAAGTTTTCCAATGAATCAAAAAGATTATTCCTGCTAGAAACCCAAGCTTTTAAAGTATGGGCAAAATTAGTAAATGCGTCTATTGTATCTTCTCTAAGAATATCCTCAGATGTCTTTCTTATATCTATGGTTTGCACAAAAGCAGCTGTTATAAACGTACCCATATAAAAATCCCCGCCACCAAGAAAGTATTCCTGAGCAACCAGTCCACCCAATACTAAAGGAGTATATCTTAAGACATAACCAATTCCTTGATCAACATAAGTAATAAGAGGAGCAATTTTACCCAATATTGGTCTGTCTTTATCTCGCTCTTTTAATCTAGTTCTCGTTCTTTTGTTAACATCAGTGATATCTTTACTAATCAAATGATTACCAACTGCTTTAAGTCCTTTAAGAGAGTATTCTCCTGCTTTTTGACAAATATTTTCTAAATCCATTTTCTAAGTATTTATCCCCTAACAGCAGACAAATCGCCGCCAAATGCAGCATATAAACCACGATGAAGATTTTGACCCTCTTCTTCAGGAACATTATATTTACTTAATATAGGAATCATTTTATCCATAACACCAATAGCCAATTCTACTTTTAATTCATGTGGAGTAACATGAATAAAATATCCATCATCTTGTACTTCTAAATAATTTCTCATAATTCCAGCACATTCATCTTTAACAATAGCAGGTAAAGAAGCATCTTCTAAAGTTTTCACTGCAGCATTGATCATTGTTTCTCTTAATTTATTTTCTAATTCCATTTTCTACCAAGAAACATCAATCACAAAAAAAAGTTAAAAAAAAATAAATAAATTATTTAGCGCCAGCAAGTGGCCGTCTAACAGTTATCGGTAAAACGCCTTCATCGAATTCTATCAAAGCAATTTCGATAGGATCAAATCTAATCTTTTCCAATTCCTTCTCGGATAACTTTACCAAAAAAGGAGCGCCCATTGATAACTGCAAAGCTCGAGAACCAATCATTCTTGCTTTTTCGTATTTGGTATAATTTTCAGTAACCATTTTAGTTTACCACTTTCTCCACTTCAGTTCTTAAAAACTTAGCTTTATCCAAAGCGATGTCAACCATCTTACCAACTTCTTCAATTGTTAAAGGCATTTCTCCACCTTTCTGCATTGCAGAAATTGTCCCTTTATCATCAGAAGCTACAGTTAATCGAGCATCATAAGCATGCTCTTCCTGAGTTGTTGGATCAACAAGTAATTGCCCGTTAATCTTGTAAACAGTAACCGCTAAAGGTTCTTTCAGTAATGGTAAACCCTGATCAGTTTTCTTCTTGTAATTGATTGCTCCTGTTTCAGGATCAACTTCAGGAAATTTAGCTGCTTTCAAAGCAGTCAAAGCTGCTAGACTAGCGGCATCAAAAAGATTTCCTGCATCATTAATAGTAACAATATCAATAATTACAAACCAAGCTTTCTCTCCAGGAGTTACACACAATTTTTTCATATCAATTGCTTTAGCTTCTCTAATTCCTCTGTCAGTAACTCTTGCTAATTCAATAGCTTTAATTCCTGGTGGACCAGATTCATATTCTGGACTTGATAAAGGTAAAAGTTCAGCATTAATCATAATACCACCTTGATCAGGAGTATCATTGTATGGTTTTTCAAGACTTAACTTTACACCAGCCATAACTACAGTTTCGCCAATTTGAACTTTAGCTGAACCTTCTGCAGTCCAAGAGATACCAGTTTCAAGCTGAATTGGTTGACGATAGTCAAGTAATCCTCGACCATCTAATCTCTTACCTTCTTTAGCCAATACTGAGATTGTTTCTTTATTACTTATCATTTTAATCACTCCTTGAAAACTTATCTTTCAAAGCTTTCATTTGTAATTCGTAAACTGTCTCTGTTCCAACTTTCGCCATTTCTAAAGCTTTCATTAAATTCTCTTTAGAAATTTCTCCGTCCATTTGTAACAAAGTAATTTCTTTAGTGTTATGAGTCATTGCTACCGGAATGTCAGAAACAATTGCATCATAAGCTTCTTCATCATAAGAAAGATCAGCCACAACAGTACCGTCAACTTCTCCTACAGCTACAGAAGAAATCATATCTTTCATTGGAATACCTGCATCAGCTAAAGCGATAGATGCGGCAGAAATTGCTGCACATCGAGTTCCAGCATCAGTTTGAGGTAAATCAACATAGATATCAACTACTGCGTTTGGAAAGGCACTCAAATCAATCATTGCATTTAATGATTTTTCCATTACCATGGCAATTTCTTGTGATCGTCTACTATTTCCTGGTCGGATTCTTTCTCCACTACCAGAAAAAGGCATCATTCCATAATGGCATCTAACAATACCAGTTTTAGGATTTTGTTTAAATCTTGGAAATAATTCCCTTGGTCCGTAAACAGCTGCATAAGCAGTAGTTTTACCAGCTTTAACTAAAGCAGAACCGTCTGCATTAGGAATTACGCCAGCTTTAGCTTCCATTGGACGAAGTTCATCAAATTTTCTTCCATCTATTCTTTCTGTGTAAGCCATTATTGCGCACCTCCTGTTAAGAATTTCTCCATTTTACTGGTTAAACCTTCTTCATGTGATCTTGCTTCAATCATTTTTACTGCTTTCTCTGCCAATAATTCTTTATCAGAATCGCCTTTAATCCAAACGATTCCATTTTGACCAACAGTAATGTTACAGCCTGTTTTATCTTTAATTAAAGAAATCATGCTGCCTTGTTTACCAATAATTCTTGGAACTTTTTGAGAATTAATTTTAACTAATCTTCCACCTGAAACTTGGTGTAATCCAGGTTCTTTCATGGTTAAATCAATCAAGTTCTGTGAAGTTACTTTGGTAATGGTTACAACTGCATAATCTCCAATAGCAAGAATCTTGCTTAAATCTTCATCTCTTTTGATAAATCTTGAAGATGCATCTTTAACATTCATCATTGCTGAATAAGCAGTGTTGGTTTTAAATCGCCAGCCGGACATTGTAATGTCAAAAACTTTAGCAATTATTTTGTCTCCAGTTGTAGGTAAATATGGTCCAGACAAAGGGGTAATTTTCATTACTCTTCCTGCAACTCCTACTAGTCCTAAAACTTTTGAGAAGATTTTATCACCTTCTCGGTAAGTGTTATCTCCAGGTAGATAGTCCATGCCTTCAGCAAGTGCTTCTCCAGGTATAACTACTTCTCTTTCATTTTTCAGTATATTACTCATTTTTATATATCTCTATCCGTTATAATATATGTGAGAATTCTAACGGATATCTCCTTTTATATTTTTCTCTCACTTTTGTTCAAAATACGCTTGTTTTTTATAAATTTGTTGGTTGTTTTAAGAAACTAACTCTCTAAAACATTAACGTCCTTTATACCCAAACAACTTATCATATTGTTTATGATCAACAATACTTAAAACAAAAAGAAATATCTCTACTCTTGTTCCCTCGATAGTATAAAGCATTCTCCAATAATTAGATAATTCTGCACGATATAGATTCTTAATCCCCATTGCTTTAAACTTTCCAGGAATTAATCTCTTAGCAATTGGATCACCAAACTGAGGATTATCTTTGAGAATATCTTTTACTCTTTGAATAGAATTAATCAAACTTTGTGCTTCTTTATCTGTTCTTTTCTTTAACTCAAGAAAACTTTCTTTAGCTTGTCCTTTCAACAAAACCCTAACTTCTTTTCCTAAAAACATTTCTTTAAACCTCTAAAGTATCTTTAAACATTTTCTTTAAATGTTCAGGTTCAGAATAAATCCACTGTACTCCTTTTGGGCCATAAATTATTTTTCCACTTTTCCAAAGATATTCTAAAACAACCTGCAAAGTTTGATGCATTACTTTCCGAGGAAGTTGTTTCTTTATATCAGAAATCTTCATGGGCAAATCTCGATGTTTTTTTAGAAAAGTTTCTACCATTAAAACTGTATTTAAGTTAGGGTATCTTTTAGTTTGGTCTTCAGTTTTTTCTAAAAGTTCATTTTCATCATATTGTAATGTAGCAGTTCCCATTTTAGGCATCAATTGATATCTAAAAAGAATCAAACTTTATAAAGTTTACTATGAAAACTAGTTTTTTTCTTCAACATAAGCAATTCTTTTAATATCAAAATATCTGATGATTTCTAGTTTCTCATCTTCAGTTATTGGAGCAGTCTCACTAGTACGAAGAATTAAAGTCGAAGGATATTCTTTACCACATTCATCATTTTCTGTAAAACGATCTAATCCTTCTTTTAAACTAGGAAACCCCATCAAAAAACCAGGATTATGATAATTACCCACTGCAACTACATAAATTCCATCCTCTGGACGATGATAAATGCCCATCTTAAGAACATTATTAATTTCTCTAGCAAATTCTACTGGGATAACTTCATATTCTTTAGTAATAGTATAAGTTTTTGTTTCAGTAACAATTCTAGGTGAAGAGACCACTTTATCAGTAACTGTCTCAACAATTGAAGTGCTCTTACCTCCACAACCAGCAGCAGTAATTGCCATCACTAAACCACATAAAAAAGATTTTGAGTTCACCATTAAATATAATGATTAATATAAGAAGTTAATAAGTATTTCTCTACTCCACTATTTAAAAAACTAACTCTCTACAACTTCAATCACAACTTGTCCAGAAGTAATAGAATTCAACTTATCAATAAACTCTTCCTGATATCCAGCCGGGATTTCTACTTTAACTGACCAAGAACCATCGGTACGCCAATCTTCTCCCAGAACTTTATTACTTCTAATAACACCATTAGCTTTACCGACAAAAGTTGAAGGAATACTCACCTGCAGAATTTTTTGTTCAATACTAATCGGAATGATTGGTCTTAATTTCGCAATAACATCTTCAAACTGTGCTTCTATAGATTTAGAATCGTCTAAACGAATTTTTCCTTCTTCTAAAGCCGCTTGAATTCTTGTTAAAGGATGAGGCAAATTAGTTTTAGGATCAATTGCTCGTTTATGAACCATATTAATTAACTGATTCAATTTCTGTTCTCTTTCCTTAGCTCTGTGATCAGAAGTTAATTGGATTTCTCCCTCTTTAATAATAATCTCAGCAACTCTTAATGGATCATCAGTTTTGAATATTTCTTGCAACTTTGCAGAAGGAATTACTAAAGCTTTATTGGCATCAGAATAAATCTGTTCGGATTGTAAACATTCTCTGACATCTCTGATTTCGCCATGTTTAAATTTCAAAGCCAAATCTGGATTTACAGATATTTCAAAGTTTTCACCGAATTTCTTGATCCTTGCTAAGTTTAGTCTTTCTGCCATAATTGTAAAGAATGAGGGGGAGTTTATTTAAGTTTTGGAAAAGATACTTTGAAAAATGGTTTTTTAATCAATTTAACAACCATTTCAAAGGCTCTTTATAATTTTGCAAATCAAACACCAAGTTCTGCAAAATTCTCAAAAAGTTTTTAATAAAACAACATTTCTAACCAATTATGATTAAAGCAATCGTTTACGATATGGACGGAATGTTGTTCCACGAACCGCACTACTTTACTAAAGAATTAGAGAATAAGTATGGAATTCCTCTAGAAGAATCATTATTTTCTAAAGATCCTAAGTATGATGCATGTAAAAGAGGAGAAATGGTTTTAGACGAGTTCTTAATGCCCTATTATAAAAAATGGCAAAAACATGAAAAGTTTACTTTATCACTTGAAGAAGCAAAACAAGAATGGTTTGACTTCACTCAAATTAATCATAAAATAGTAGAATTAGCTAAACGTTTAAAACAAGCAGGCATTACAAATGTTATTGCCACAAATAATGTTGAAGAAAGAACAGAATACCTTAACACAAAATATAAATTAGATGACACTTTTGCGGTTATTGGTAGTCCTGATTTAGGAGTTATGAAACCGGAAGAAGAATTCTTTACAAAATTAATGGCCAAGTTAGGATTACAACCAGAAGAAGTTCTTTATTATGACGACAAAGAATCAACAATTATAAAACTAAAAGAGTTTGGATTTGATGCAGTTGTTTATAGGGACATTGATGGTTTTAAGAAAGATTTGAGGGGAAGAGAGATTAACTTTTAGTAAGGCCATACTTGTTAGCTATTTTCGCAGCAGACCCAATATTTTTTTGTGAAACAATTAATCTATTTTTATAACCAGAATTGTCTAAACAATCCAAAGCAGTATTTAACTCTCTATATTTTTCTTGTTCTTCAATAGGATGGGTTGCTGAGATTTCATGTGTAATATTTTCTTCTAACCCTGATAATGCTTTATTCACTCTATTCCTAAGTTGGGTTCCTTTTACAAAGTGATATACACCAACTCCTGCAAAAAGAATTGTTGCACCGCCAAGTAAATAATCAGAGATTTCCATAAGTTAACTAAAAAACAACCAGTTTAAAAAACTTTCGGAAGTTTTGTCACTAAAAAGTACTCAAAAGAGTAAAGAAAAAAGAATAATAAAATAATCTACTTCATTATTCCTTTAATTTCATCGTTGGTTAACTTTGTATATCTCTTATCTTTATTAGAAACATAAACCACATCAACCCGTTCAAAATTAAATTCTGCTTTCAAAAAATCTTTCATTAAACCCAGGCCAAACTTGATTCCATCATCAACAGACATGTTTGGTTTATACTTCTTTTGAAGAATAGGTTCGATCTCAGATTCACCTTCACCGATAACTGCTGCTTGATATTGAAAGTAGAGGCCATAAGGCTCTGTTAAGAACAATTTAATAATTCCGTCTTCTTCTACGCCCGCAACTAATAAAGAGACGCCAAACGGCCTTAAACCGGCTGACTGGGTACAAATTTGTTTCAAGTCACACATATCTTTAACAATTGATAAAACGTCAATCTTTGAATCGTAAGTTACAGAATGTTGTTGCGCTTTTAATTGTGCTCGGTCAACCAAAACACGAGCATCAGAAATGATTCCAGCAGCAGTAACTGCAATATGGTCATCAATCTTAAACATTTTTTCAATCGCTTCTGCTACTAATAATTTTGAAGTTACTCTCTTATCGGCAACTAAAACAACACCATCTTTACAAGCTAAACCAATTGCGGTTGAACCTTGTTTAACAGTTTTTTTAGCGTATTCTACTTGTAATAATCTTCCGTCAGGAGAAAACATAGTTATGGATCTATCATAACCCATTTTGTCAATTGTTTGTTTATTCATTTTTTACACCTCAGTTATAATTGTAAACTGGCCTTTTTTAATGCGCCAGATGTAATTATAGATTTAATAATTACAGGAGTGTTTTTAATACTTTTGCTTAATGTTAAAGCCGCTTTCAATTCATCAACATGTTTATGGTTAATCTTAACCACAAATCTTTGTTTCTCTTGATCAAACCTTTCTTTCAAAAACAAAGGAGAAGCTTTACTTAAACCTAGTTGGCCAAAAAACTCTTTCATCGCCCTTTCTACTTCTTCCTGTACTTCTAAAGGGGAGAACTTTTTGTCTGCAACTATTTCAAAAACAATGTACCTCTTTTTTTGTCTTAAGCTAGGCTTTAATTTCATAATTTTATTCAACTACTTCCTCTTCAACAGTTTCTTCATTGTCAGAATCTTCTGAACTATCCGCACCTGGCACCTGAGGATTTAACATGTTAGGATCGTTAGTTAAAACAGTATTATTTTCCATTGCTTCCACAACGTCAATTTTACCAAACTTTCCAGATGAAATCTGTAGTTCGTCCCTAAACTCTGAACACCAACCGTTCTGAATATGAATTTTATCACCGACTTTAACTTTTTCAATATCTTCATTCCATAAAGTCATTTTAACTGCACCTGTAGCATCTTTAACTTTAACATTACAAACACTACCAGATTTACCAAACTTTTCAAAAGTTCGGGCTTCTTCTTTATCAACTACTTCTAAAACTAAATCAACATTTCCTGCATTTGGTTTAAGGTCTTTTATTTCCATTGTTAAACACACTCCGTATATTTATGAGGTATTATGAATTAAAGTGATTTATATAGTTTTCTATTGATTAGAATTCATTTCCCCCTTTCCAGCTGATCTTTAAGATGGACTAAGTGATGATAATACTTCTCTTGTACTTTTTCAGGTAATTGATGATAGTGTTGTTGAAGTTTCAAATATTTCTCTTTACG
>Ga0075122_10000490_pt1 | contig 31228 bp, 47 predicted proteins | sample AntAceMetag02UKB_FD_69790 | JGI IMG/M metagenome (GOLD analysis project Ga0075122, IMG submission 69790) | Saline lake microbial communities from Ace Lake, Antarctica - Antarctic Ace Lake Metagenome 02UKB | ecosystem: Environmental > Aquatic > Non-marine Saline and Alkaline > Saline | place...
AACCGCCAACACCTTATCTGGTTTAATGTTTCTTATGAAAGCATAGTGGATTAACCCAAACCCAAGATTCTTTTCATTGTAATCATTATTATGGTCACGCGCATGATAATTCTCTCTTATTGTATTTATATCTTTATCACTAATCATATCTTTTTTAATTTAGCATGAATGTCTTTCCTTGCATTCACCACAACCTCTTCCACTTTCCATTTACCAAACCCCTTTAATACCTCAATTGAAGTAACTGTATTTTTATTCCAAAATGTTTTGTGGGTTAAATCCCAAGCCGATGCCTTGCCTTTATGTGGCACTACAAACTTAAACACACCTCCAGGTTTCAATATCTTCCACATCTTCTTAAATATCTTTTTTAGTTGGTCTTGGGTAAAATGCTCAAGAAAATGATTAGCCATTACCTCATCCCAAAAATCTTCCTTATACAAACTTGGAAAAATAGTAAAAATATCTCCCTTGAATTTTTGACCATAATCAATAACATCTAATCCCTGATGTTCGGGATACTGTTCCTTCCATTTTGGTCCACATCCAAGATTAAGCTTCATACATTCTAAATAAAGTATATTTTGATTCTATAATGTCTTTTCTTCTTGACTTCTTTGACTTAGACCTTCCTATTTGATTCGCTTTAGCTTTTTCCGCAAGAATAAAACTGAATCCCTGCTCTTTTTCAAATCTAGTCCTAACTTCTTGTGTCATGCCCCCATACTTTTGTATTCTTTCATTAAACATTCCACCCACAATTAAATCTTTTCTATGAACAGCGCTAAAATTCTCCACAAATCCTTTAACCACCCCATCTTTGCTACCCCAAACCCATGTCTTATTGCCCACATAATTAGTAAGCTCTTTTACCGCATCTTTTTCCATCTTCAATCGGTCATCACAAAACACTAATATATCGCCCTGTGCCTCTACGACAGCCCTATTCCTAGCTTCTGCCAATGTGTAATTGCCATTATCAGGAAAATGAATATACTTTATCGGCACTTCCGTGTTCTTTCTCGCCTCTTCCACCAACCTCTTCACTGGTATATCTCCACTATCAGCAACAACAATCTCAAATTTCTTATAATCCTGCTTAATTGCTCCCACTAAACTTTCAACAAACATTTTTGGATTGTCCTTTGTGGGAATAATGACACTAACCATTTTTCTGTCGGGTAAATAAAGGGATTTGTAAATATTAAACACCCTCTTTGCCATTCTTCTCACATCTCTATTTCTTGCAGTTTCCCAACCAGCCTCTCTTAGTTTAATTCTCCATTCTCTGTTCTCCATAAGCTCCTTCAAATTCTTTTTTAGGTCTTCCAAGTCTTCCTGTGCCCCTTTCCTAACAACCATATTTTTTCCGTTATAAATATCTGGCACATGGCCTATGTTTCTAGTCAAAACAGGAATTCCCATTGACATACATTCCAAAATTGGCAATGTTCCACTCTCAAAGAAATCAACTGAGTTACAAACATGAAGGGCAGACCCTTTGTAAATTTCTCTCATGTCTTCATCTGTGGCATTCTCCCAGAACTTAACTGAGCCAATATCAAGCACCTCCTGCATGTATTCACCATTACTTACTCTTCCAACCAAATGCAACTTATAACCCAAATCCTTGCACGCTTGGGCAACTTCTCTCACGCCCTTCTTTCCCTCTATTCTAGCCACGCACATATTGACAATTTTATCTTCTGTGTAATCTTCTGTGTACTCAAAAAAGCCGACATCAATTCCGTAAGGTATCAACCTTGCATAAGGAACTTTATTTTGTATTGTTTCATTCCCAACCACAACCATGTCATATAATTTATTTGTTTCTGTCTGTTCCGCATGATACGGGTTCATATGAAACAAAACTTTTGGCAACCTTTCAAAATCATCTGGACAAGTTGTTCTCACTACCTCACCAGACTTCCAATAATGAATATCTAATACATCTGCCCACTTCATCAAATTGGAAAGAGCATAAATGGTATCAACATCATTTCTCTTTGGGTGTACTGCTAAAATTTCTATCTTGTGCTCTGGATTATATTTCTTTACTGCCTGTGCCAATCGGTCAATAGCGCTCGTAAACTTATCTACTATGATTAAAACTTTCATATTTTATTACAATTGATTTTAATTTATTCTAGATTGTATTTTAGACTATTTCATTGTTTATTGCAATGATACACAGATTTATTGCCGTGGTCTTTTCCTCTGCCCACTAATTCTATTTTAGAAAACCAATCCACCCAAGGTGTGCCCAATTTTTCTAAATGTCTTGTTTCTCTCCCATTATCCTCAAAAATCACCACTTTAGCTTCTTTGGTTCTTTCTGGAATTGGAATGTGATAATTTAAGCTGAGTAAAAACACGATGTCTGGTTTTGGTAAATCACTCAAATTATCCTTACTTAAATCTCTCGCCAAATAATCAATGTTATACATCTCCAAATAGTTAGCCAAATGCTTAGCTGCCCTCACAGGTCCTTCTAAATCCACTCCAATCACCCTTTTTGCCCCTTTGCTATGAGCATATCTTGTGAAATACCCTCCTGCACACCCCAAATCCCACACGACCTTGTTTTTAAAGTCTATTTTATCCAATTTCATGTATTCTTCTCTCTTTTGGCTTTTTCTTGGTCCTCCACTCAAACTCAACTCAGGAACATCTTGATAATAGACTTTCCCATATCTACCACTTTCTATATATATTTCTTTCACTTTTTCTCTGTAGGCATCAAAAGAATCAAACGCAAACGGCTGTAAATCAACAAATTTACCCCCACGAACATCAAATCTATTAAAAATATCCTTGATATTACTAAACCCAAACTCTTTCCCCAACACCTTAACTTCTCCGCCTTTCTTTTCTACCTCTTCCATAGTCTGTGCCACCTCTCCATTTACATACTCTGTTAACTGTATTGCCACCCTTTTACCCTCGTAGACACCCTCCGTAATACCAAAAACCCTAGGACTTAACCCCTGTTCTATATGACATACATTCTGAATCTGTGTTCCAACCCGTAAAATAGTGTTTTTTCTCACTCCGTCTTTAGGCGGGCTGTCTCCCCATAAGGCATCTCTCAAATGTTGCCCCTCCTCTAATGGATTGCCATAAAACACTTTGGCGCACATATTTTCCGTACTTCTACCATACTTCTCACAAAGTTCCGTTAAAAGCGGTTCTTGTATTGTGATAAAAGAGTGATTTGCATCTTTTATTATTATTGGTTCTTTGACTATTAGGCTCATACTTTAAACAATGTTAGCCCTCTATGTGCGTAATACTCACCAATCTTTTTTTCTCCTTCGGATAACTTTTGCGCCTTTTTTCTATGCCTTTTTATAAATGGCTGATACTCTTCTCTTCCTGAATCATGCAACAAAACCATTGCCCCCTTTTTTGCTAATTCGGTAATAGCCAAATCTAAACACGCTTCTCTATGACCATCAACCCCATCAACCAAAATAAAATCATATTTCTTGCCTTGGTGTTTTACACAATCTATATACCACTCATTATCTGGCACCCACATCAAAGTTACTTTTTCTCTGTCCATTTTAGGTGAAAGATATTTTACATACCCACCCAAATCTTCTATGGACACCCAACTTTTAATACACTCATGCTCTTTAGGAAAATAAATTGTTGAGTTGCCAGAACCCCACTCCAAACACACCTTAGGTTTTCTCTCTTCTATTAACTCGTCAATTATTGCTACTTCTTCTTGTGACATCATAGGGTGTCCTGTTGGGTCTATTTTCATAATAATTTCCAAGCTTCAAATCCAAACTGTTCTGGTGCTAATTTCTCAACAGCCTTTCTAATGTATTTTGAATGGGTTTCTAATTCATAAGTATAGGGTGCTCTATCGTGTCTACCTTTTTGCATATTTAAAAATTTCTTAAATGACTTTTCCTCACTGTCCCCAAATGCCCACTCGCCATAATATCTTTGATAAGCTCTGCTAAATCTCCAAAATTCTTCTTTGGTAAATTCTTCCGTCTTAAAAAAATAATCATAATTCCAATAAGAGACGCTAGTCTTTTCTGTTTTCAAATCTCCACCTAAAGGCATTTCGTAATCATCCACCAACTCCACGCCATGTCCTCTTATGTCCACAGCAAAACACAAATCAGTTCTTCTATTAACATTCCTGCCTATTTTTATATATTCCTTATTTTTAAAAGCTATTGGTGCTGACCCTTTTTGATAAAACTTCTTGCCATAAGTCATGCTCATTTTCTGCAAAGTGGCCACATCACCATTACACGCTTCTAATGACTTTCTTAAAAAACCAAAATCATCTTCGTGAATAAATTGGTCTATATCTAATTTCAAAACCCAATCTCCAGTACACTCAGCCAATCCAATGTTCAAATGCTTAGGCAACTCAACCCAATTCCACTCATAAGGCCAAGGTTCCCAAATATACTTCACCTTTTTTACACTTCCCAAATTCAATACTGCTGAGCCCGCCACTTCACTTCCATCCACCAACACCACCTCATCTGCCAATTCTCGGTAACAATCAATTGCCTCTTTCCACTTATCTTGTCTTTTGTCTGGGTTCGTTATGGTGGTTAAAATTGAAAGTTTCACTTTTTCAAATCTTTTATGCCTTCTTTTATACTAATTTTAGGTTCCCAACCCAATTTTTCCTTCGCTAAGCTATTGTCTGCCACTTTTCTTTTCTCTTCAAACTTACCCCGAGGGTTGGGATTTATATATTTTACTTCCCCACCTAACAGTTTTGCAATCTCATTCACACTAGACTCTTCAGTTGTGCCTATATTAAACACCTGATGACCAATTTTCATGTTGTATTTACTCGCTAAAATATTAGCTTTTACTACATCAGTAATATGAGTATAAGCTCTGGTTTGTGTTCCATCTCCATAAACAGTCATCTTTTCTCCGTTTTCCTTCTGTTTTATAAACTTTCCTATTACTAATGAGTAAGCCCCCTCTGTAATCTGTCTATGTCCATAAACATTAAAATATCTTAAAGAAACTATACTCATATCAAACAAATCCACAAACAAATCACAATATTGCTCACTCACCCATTTCTGGAGTGCGTAAGGTGACATTGGTCTTTTATCCATGTATTCCGTCATGATGTGCGTGTCCTGCAACCCATAAACACTAGAAGATGAGGAGTAGACCACTCTTTTCACTCCGCTAGCCTTACTGGCCTTTAAAACATTTATTGTGCCATCAACATTAACCATGTTGGTTCCTACTGGGTCTTCTATACTTCTGGGCACTCTAGCCCAAGCCGCCAAATGAAATACCACCTCTGGTTCAAACTTTTTAAACACTTTTTCCAATCTTTCCTCACATATACTCATTTCCTCAAAGCTAGCCCCTAAATTCATGTTGCTTATCTTCCCAGTAGACAAGTCATCAATGATTAACACGTCATCACCCCTCTTCACCAATTCATCTACTAAATTACTAGCTATAAATCCTGCGCCTCCTGTTACTATTACTTTCATCTTATTTTTTCTGCATCTGCCTCTGACAGCTTCTGCTCTTTTAATATTCTCTGGTTCATATCTCGAACCGCTTTAGGTAAACCAGCATCTAATCCTTGCTTGTTCATGTATTGTAACCAAGCGTTAATATCCTTAGGGAAACAAGTGCCTCCAAATCCTCTTTTACCTTTGTGGAATATAACTCGGTAGTGTCTACCCATAGGCACTCCAACCCATTTAGAAGCTAACATGGCTTTAAGCACTCGGTCGTAATCCAAGCCTTCTTTTTGGCAAACTTCCCAATACATATTACTTTCCATTATCTCTATCGTTCCATGCACATTATTGATGTATTTAAGCAACTCTGCTTCTTTCGCTGGCATAATTGCGTCATATGCGCTTTCTGGTAAAACTCCCAACACTTTAATAGCATCTTTGTATGACTGTTTAGTGTAACCAACAAACTGTCTATCTGGGTTTCTAAAATCAGCATCACAAGTCTTCTCCGATAAAAACTCTGGGTTAAACAATAATCTCAATCCAGGATATTTTTTCTGTAACTTATCTGTACTTCCCACTTCAACAGTAGACTTAATTACCACTGCTCTTCCCGCTGGGATATCGCTTAAAGCCTTATCTACAAAACTTAAATCAAATCCCCGTGCTTTCTCGCTACCCATTCCTTCTTCATCCCAATAAAATGGGGTGGGTACACAAACAAATATAAGCTCACTTTCCATTACCTTTTCTTTGTCTTTCTCATCTTTTAAATCAGTTCCAAAAACATTAGCCCCACTATCTTTCAAATAACGGAATGTAGTACCCCCAACCATTCCCATATGTCCTATAACGCCAATCTGTTTGTAGTATTTAATCATACTGTCTTATTCTTAATTAATATTTTTTTACATTCAGGACATCTGTATTCAGTCAACGTTAAACTCTTCCTCACCAACTTCATGTACACCTTCTTACCTTCTTTCGCGCATTGTGGGCAAATATGATACGGTTTCATTTTCCTCCTTGCATCTTTTCTATTGCATCAAACTTTTTTAACATAAATAAGGCTTGTTTTAATCCCTTTACAAATCCCTTTTGATAATTCTTTGATAAATCTTTGTCAAAATTATCTAAACTCCATTCTATTTCTCTTTCTATTACTTTTCTTATGCTTGTTATATTCATTTTATTACTTTCGCCATGTAGCCGATGTCGAACACATCACTTGTGTTCTTCATGGCTCGCATACCTTCGTAACTATAAAAGTCTCTCAGTGGCCCCAATCCATCAGTCGCTATTCTAGGCGTTATCTCCCAAGTCTTAAAATTCATTCCCAAATATTTCTCAATCACATTCTTACTATATCTTAGGTAATCTATTCCAGGCGGATTATGTAGAGGATAAATAGTGGGATAACTTATATAAGCCACTCCTCCAGGTTTTAATAAATACCACAAATTCTTATGGGCAGTAACGGGGTCATAAATATATTCAAAAACCTCAAGACAAAAAAGTACATCTGCCCTAACATAATTGCCAAACTTCAAATCTTTGTTTTCTTGATATAACTGTTCTCGATAATCTAATACTTCTTTTGAATGAGACTGACTTCCCCCTCTAGGTACTATCTTGGGCCTATTTTCATCAATATCCTTTCTTAAAAGAATAGCCAATTCTGCTTCTCTCTTTTTTACCCGTAAATATGGATAAACTTCTAACAACATCCTTTGAAGCTTTTGCCCAGTTGCTGTAATAGAAAACTCTCCTGTCTTTGTCTGTCTCACATTTAAACCAAATCGGTTTTCTATCAACTGTACTCCTTCAGGGTTCTTCATATTTAACCCGAACTGAGGAGAATAATTATAATTCTTCGTTTTCTTAGATTTTATTATCCCTATATATCCCTCTCCATCTATTATGCCCGCTATGTATGCCATTTCTCCATCATCTCCAAAAGGTTCCTGTTTCGCCAAAGGCTGATTCAAATCCATAAATATATCAGGTTTATATTGGGCATCATTATCCGCAATTAGATAGTTCTTCACATCCCAGCTCTTTACTCTTTTGCTTATTGGCAACTGTCCACCTCCCACATCCAACACTCTATCCGCCTTCACTTTTATGTTCCCCACCCATGTTTCTAGTTGATTTCTATATAACGACATTAAAAGAATTTAATTAACTCCTCTTATTTTATGCTATTTTATATCAGTTAGCAAACTCCTCCATATTAACTCAAAATTTGACCAAAAAAATTCAACCATCACTTTTCCATTCGTCAATTGTCAGCACAGGGGTTTTACCTCTTCGTATACGTCAGTAAATACTTATCACTATATTTCCCTCCGTTATGTTTCCTACAACAATTCCCACACGCCATCGTTCCCGTTCCCCTCGGCCTTCTATTCTTACTCCCCACTTGTCCGCAATGATTACACTTAGTTATATACAAAGACGGCGGTCTTACCACTTCATTCGAATAACACCTCGTTGGATTAGCCCCAATCCTCTTCGCAATCCTCTTCCATTCCTTCCCATGGTTAGCCTCAATAGGAGCTAAAGCATGGGCAATCTCATGCAATACTACATCAGTAAACTCCTCTTCACTATTCAAATCAGTCAATATTTTAGAGAAACCCAACGTTCTACTTCCATAATCGCAATATCCATATGTCTTCTTCGCATTAGTCCACCTTATTTCCCAGTCTTCTATCCCATGTTTCCTCATGAGTTTTCTAGCTATCATATTGGCTTTTGTTATATACATTTCTATATCCTTATTTAACTTGATTGTATCATATCCTCTTTTCCTTGTCAATTTATATCCCCATTTTCCAATATCCATTTCCCTAATTTATTATGGTAATTACTGTTTCCCTAATATTAACTGAAAAATTGAGTTGTAGAACGACTACATCCCTAAGCGGTGGGTTGATTTTTGGTAATGACGTACCCCCCCCCTCTCTCCCCCCTTAATCTTATTCATGAATCTTTTTAATATCTCCCCCCCTCTCTCTACGTCCCATCGTCACCACCCCATATATCGTATGACGTTCTCCTATACTACCCACCCGACAATTCTAAAAGGCTTTGTAATGTGTATCCCCTACCATTCAATCATTCTGGATTAAATCTCCGCTTCGGACATCCTTAAAGCCTTAGCTATAGCCCCCTTCTTCTTGGCATGACCTACAACACTACTCTTGACTAACTTCCAACCCTCCTTGGACTTTATATGACGGTATATTCCTGATAAATATCTCATTCTGTTTTTATGCAAGACCTTATCGGTTGTGTAAAAGTATTGGTCCTTACTTCCTGGACTCCCATAATAGCGGTAATTAGGTGAGGCTGGCATTATAGCTGTCATGCACCTGTTCAACTCTATCATTATCTCTTTGTCATTCATGTTAATCCTTCTCTAGTTTGTTAATCATTTCCACCACAACTTCATTCTCCGTATGAAAGTTGGCATCCTCTAAGGCATTCGACATGGTTTTCAAAATAGCTAACCCATCCCATTTAAAATAGTTGGAAACAAGTAACCCCATGGCCTCTTCGTCAGTTGGGTCATACCCATCAACAAAGCTCTCCACTTTAATACGCTCCAATTCATTCTCTAAGGTACTCATACAATTAATTTAATAACTAATAATAACCACACGGGTGTTAACAATATAGCTGAGGCGGTAGCGATTTCAACCGCGGATAGCCACAAGTTTGAGTGTTGGCTGTTTGGGTTGAACAATCTCTCCCGCCTTGCTAATTGATACTCGAGTAGTCTTTGGTTGGTGGTATTTATATTTTTATAATCAATCATATATTTAATCTATACAGGTACTATAAGCATTCTGGTCAACTTCAGCTATCCAATATCTTACTCGGTCAAAATCAGCAACCTTCACATCATATATACCCTTCTCATATTCTAACTGTGTCTTATAAACCCAAGCGATACAATTGGCCACTAAGGGGGAAACCTCACAGGTAGCTCCTGATAACCAATTAGCTACTTCTACTTTTTCGTTTGAGTCTTTTGTGGAATAATTTATTCCTACTCTATCAAATGTGTTTTGTACGGGTTTTCTTATTGTCATATATTTTTTACTCTCATCTTGGTATTTTGGTTGTAATACATATTGGGCACTCTTAACTCATCCCTATTAAATACTGGAATTGTTTTTTCGCTATTCGCAATGGCCACCTCAAATCGGTCACCATCAACTCCCTTTACAATTCCCCATTCTCCGCCCCACATATTATCACTTGAATATCTCCCTTTGATACATACGAACTTGCCTATCAATTTATTTTTTCTTTTTTGGTCAGTCATTTGTTCATTCTTTCCTTATACTCTTCACTTCGTAAATATACAATGGCTTCCATCCTTTTTTCTATCATCACCTCTGCATCATATTTTCTTTGGCCATAAAACCTTAATTGGGTGGTTGCCTCTGGGTCATTCTTTAACCAATAATTAATATTTTCTTGAGCTTTTGCTCTTTTGCTTCTGTAATGTCTTAGTGAGTTTTGTGCTTGTGCTATGGTCATATCTTTTACTTTATTAACTCTATCTATATTGATGTTACCAAATGAAATTACCTATGTCAACTACCAATTTGTACCTAAGAACCAAGCGGTTTGGAGATATGTTACTAATTACTAACAAATGTAATTCACGTCTTGGTGGAGATGCGCAATACCGATAGGTGGCAGTCTGTGACCTATCCACCTATGTACCATCACCAGTATTGATTTATTCCTCGTCTGTTATCTCGTCTATATCTTGAATTGTCCACTCCCCGTTAGAAGTTGAACACTCACTGATACCCTCTTCATCTCCTATGGAGGCAAACTCTATGATGTCCATGGCCTCTTTTTCGGTCTTGGCTTGAACTTCACATTGTCCATCTACTTGATAACTGAATTCCACCCAATATTTTTTGGTAGGTTTTATAATTTTTGTCATATAACTTAATATTAATAACTTGAACCTTAACGGCTCATCCTCGCCCTCCATAGAGGGTAAGGTGAGAGGTCTTTTTATCTATCTCCCCAGTAAGTTCTTGCACTTACTTTGTTTGCATATCTTTTCCAGTAAGTAACCAATCTCTTATTGTAAGCAACTATGTGCTTTTTTAATTCTCTGAGAATGATTTTCTTCTCTGCCTCTGTGGCCAATCTCCCATTGGCTCTTATCTCGTCGCAGGCTCTTTTGGTGGTCCAACCTTTTATGGCCGCAACATCATTGGAGTTGTAATGGGTGTGGATAGTGACTTCAATTTTTCCACTCTCAATCTCTTCAATCCAACGCTGTTCGGTATTTGAACTTAGGTTCTCACTCTTAAAAAGCTTGAAAGTAACCTTTGGGGCTGTAAGCATTTCGCCCGTATTGTAATCTTGGTCTCTGAACCAAAATGTCTTGGTTATGCTAGGCTTATCAGCTATCTTTAAATAATACTTACCCATATCAACATAGGTTGAATTCTTTAAGCAGTGGTCAACCATTTTTTGGTCACCATTCCAGACCTTGTTTAACAGGCTTTCTAGGCTGGATTTTTTTGTATCTGTCATATATTTTTGTTATTTATTAACTCTATCTATATTGAATGTACCAAACAATCCTTACCCTGTCAACACGCAATTTGTACCTAAGCTATCAGCAGATTGGTCTTTTCCATCCCACTGTAATTCATCACCAGCTCCCTATAATATAACGTTATATTCACCCTAAAGACACGCTACCCTGCGTAATGCCTCTAGCTACTCGCCCCCAACCATTTATAACTCATCTATACCCCCCCTTATTCACCTCATTGTTATAAATTGTCACCTCTCCTGCCTCCTACTGATAGTCTTAACACGTCATGAAATGGAGATTTGGGCATGGTTGTATTATGCTTTGCAATACGCCTCGTCTTATAACATAACACTTATTCACCATTTCAATTTTCTCACTTTCCATTTTTTTAGGCACGAACATGGCCATTTTCCCTGAGGGTTTTCCATCGGCACTCTCTCTATCATTTTCTCATCCTATAACTACACATAAATGAACCATCTTGTGCCTACGACATCTATTATCTAAGCCGTATACTTTTAGCACCTCCTTAAAAGTACCCCTTTTTTTCTCAACTCTCTTAGAACCCTCCCTTCTCTAATACATCTAGAACCTCTTTTCGAACCTTCTCCCTACCTCTACAGCCTCATTTTCTCTCTCCTTTCCCCTCCTATCCTTCCTCCTCTCTCTTCTCTTCTCTCCTATTTTATTGTATCCTCTTCTGTTTAAGACTCTTTATTCTCTTTTTCTTATATTCTAATTTATAGGGATTTATAATACTTCACTTCCCCACAAAAGAACCCTCTATATTATCCCCTCTCTCTTTATATACCACCACAAAAAAAAGCCCCCCTTATTACAGGGGGACCCTATCCCATTTTTTTCTATCCCTTCTTTTCTTCTCTCTTTATACCTTCAACCCCAACTCCTACCAACTCTATTAAATATCTGACCTCTACATTCTTACAACTATCTGCCACATTTTTAACTCTCTCTATACCATTCTCTATTACTCCCCAATATTTTTTGGGATACTTATTTTTCAACCTTTTTTCTCCTCTCTCTATCTCTTTTCTTTTTTCTTCTAACATTTTTTTTAATAATTTTTAATCTGAGGAAAACCCCTCAACCCAAACCCCCTTGGGGGTCTGGATGAAAGGTCTTTTTAATTACCATCCAATTTCATCTGTGACTTCTTTAATCCTCTATAGGGTAAAGGTGAATAGAATTTTCTTCTACCTCACTCCCACTCAACCCATAAAGAACAAATTCCCTTTTCTTTTCTCCCTCATAATTAAATCTGGCAAACTCCAAGTCTTTATAAAGGGTGTTTAATTCTTCATCACTTCCCAACAATATCTCATCATTTTCTCTAACCCCACTGGCATCCAGCCATTTTTTTAATTCTTTATATTTCATATAATTTTTAAATAATTTTTAATCTGAGTGAAACCACTCATCCCCAATCCCCTCAGGGAGTGGGATGAAGGGTCTTTTTAGCCATTCATTTTTTCTACTTCTTCTATGGCAGAACTCATCAACCACATATATTTTTTGGTTTCCTCAACTGATTGGGTTCCTCTGGCGGACCAATTAACTCCAAAAACTTTTTTTCCTTTACTACCGTACATACCTTTCCCACTAATTTGGTGGATACCAACCCCACTCCATTCTTTATCAAAAGATATATTGAAAGTTTCTCCAGCATTATTTTTATCTTTTCTTATTTTTTTACTAAACATATACTTTCACCACCTTCTATTTTTTTTATTTATTAACTCTATCTTTAGTATATCAAACTCAACTCAGAATGTCAAACACCAATCTGAACACAAGAACACAGGAATTTGGTCATTTCGAAGAAAAACAACCCTCTAGAATACCTCTAGCTGGTCCTCTCGAACCTATCCCCTACCATTCAATCACACTTTTTGAAATCTCCTCCTTAAACCTCTCTATTCAACCCAGACCACATCCTACCCTCTCCAAACCTGTAGCTACCTATTTTTGACAACATTTTTATCACCTTAACGGTAGAGAAAATTATCCCCACCAATTTAGCAACTTCTACAATAAACGAGGGGGTTTTACCTCCTCCACCACTGGCCTGAACTCCTCCTCCACCCATAATATATTTTCATTATTAACTATATCAAGCGTATCACAACCATCTTCAAAAGTCAATCGTCCTACAATTGTGTATTATATTTTTAGATACAGATTTGGTGATTTTTTTTTGCTGGGGTGAATTTCTGATTTTTTTTGGAGATTTTTTTTGCCGACTGATTTTTGGAAACGGCAATTTTTGGAGATGGAGTAGAGTTGGAGGCGGAGTAGAGTATCAGATGGAGTAGAGCTGAAAACGGAGTAGAGTTGGAGATGGAGTAGAACCTATCGCTAACGCATCCCCATTTTTTATCTAATTCCAATCCAGTAGACATATCCTGTTTTTACATTTTCTTGATTGTCTGACATATCCTTTATTTAATTGTTGGCTAATACCATCCCATAATTTCACCTTTTTTTACCATTTTGCTTTTATCATGTTTCACTTTTTTTAAGCACAAACATGACCATTTTTCCTGAGGTTTTTACAACACGCGCTTCATTTTTAAAACTCAATCCTATAACAGACCATAAAACATGCTCTCGTATTCCTGAGCCATTCTTTTCAGCCCATTGTACTCTCTTCCCTTCTTCATATTCTCTAATATTTCTGGTGTTCCACCCGTCATACTTGGCTTAAATAACTCTCCTCCTGTCATTAAATATTCTAGATACGAATTGGAGTAACAGTCCGCAAAATATGGTGCCAGCATAAAATCACAGCTGCGTAGAATTGATGCCATCTTTTCTTTTTGCCCGACAATTCCATGATACTCAACCTTTTCTCCCCGAAAAAAATCAAACCCATACTCAACTTGCTCAGGAGAGAACTTGCCCACAATAACCAATCTAGCTTTGTTGTTTTCCCTATACAAAAGCTGAAACTCATACCACGCCTCTTCCCATCTCTTATTCTCATCCCTGTTAAATCGTGAGTACATATACCTCACTTCGTCCTTATTGTGCGAGAATACATCTCCAGTAGGCTTAAAAACCTCTTCATCTATTCCGTTATATATAATCACTCCCTCACGCTCTATGAAGTCCATTAAGTACCCCCTAGCCCACTCGCATTGCCACACTACCATATCCGCTCTCTGTGCAAACTCTTTTAGTCTGCTTGTTCCTGTGTTTCTGTTCCTACTATTTCTTGGTACATTGTCTAATCTAACCACAAGCTTCTTATCCAAACTCTGTATCTTATCTACCGTCTGCCTTGTTACCATTGTCACTCCTGCTAGTAGACATACATCCGCTTCTTCTACTGTATTAACCACCTCTATATCTGTATGCCTTCTCAACCCCTCTTCTAAATTATGCCTAAAAGAAAAGCCTCCACCAAATTGCTGTTTTGAATCACACGGTAAATTTACTTTTATTGATTTCATTGTTTTTTGCCTCCATAATTGTCGGTCTTTATATGACAATCTTTACATAATGTTATACCATTATCAACATCAAAAGCCAATTCAGGATGTGTAGCTTTCGCTTTTATGTGGTGCGCTTCTAAATAACATCCTTTAAGATTGCATTCTTGACAAGTATAGTCATCCCTTTCAAAAACCGCTTTTCTCCATACCACATATCTTGAGTCGTCTTTCAACATTTGAGATAAACTTCTTACTCCTCCCCGATAATTCCAAGGTTTACAACCCTTTTTAAACCACCCCTTTTCTCCACCTCTAAAAAATTCATGTCCTTTTTTAAATTGAGTACGCCCACTTTTTTCACTATAATTTTTCCTCATTTTTTCCTTAGCCTCTTCTGTATGAGGGATACAATGTTTGAGTGGATTTCCTTTTGCCGCACAAGAACCAGAACAGAATTTTCTTTTTAAAGCCCACGATTTGTACTTAACAGAAAAATCATTTCCACAAAACTTACACTTAATTACATACATGACTCAAGTTTACACACTTATTTCAAAAAGTCCAACCTGTTCTTTTTTATGTTACCTTCATCTATCTATTATCTTTTCTTTCGCATACTTTATTACATTCTCTAAAGTTCCCCAAAGTCCTAGCTTATCCAACTCCTCTGAATGACCCCATATGTTAATGTATCCCCCTCTTATTGACACCTTGTCTATTACCTCTCTTGCATAATCTTCTATAGACTTGCCCCCATACTCTTCTCTATTAAAAATATGAATAGTCCCAGGTAGAAAATATGCATCTTCTTTGGTTGTTATCCCTGGTTTTCCTGTCGTTCTCGCATTTACATATCCTGCTCTTGCCACTTCTTCCTTCACTCTTTCATCTGCTCTTCCCCTTGGATAACAGAAACTTTCTATATTGTGTCCTAACGCTGTTTCTATTAAATCTTTAGACGACTGTATCTCTTTCCACAACGCTTCATCGTGCAATTTCTTTAAGTCATTTGGATGGCTTATAGTATGACTCCCAATCTTATGCCCTCTCTTATCTAAATCCTTAATCTGCTCCCAAGACAAATGCTCTTCTGTGCCAACATAATCTAACACAATATAAAACGTTCCCTTCATCCCGTACTTTTCTAACATACTTGCCACTCGTATATCTGCACTTCCTCCATCATCCCAACTAGAACAAAGTTCAACATCAGGTTTTCTATAAAAGTTAGCTTTAGTTAATCCCATTCCTTGTATTTTATCACAATTTTATTTATTCAACCCCTTTCGAATTTAATTAACCATCCCCAAACCCCGAAGGGTTCAGAGGGATTAATCATTTCTTTTTAATCGCTGCCTTTTTTATCTTTAACACTTCAAGCGCCAATTCACTTAAAAAATCAACACTGCCGTCTTGGTCTGTTAAGTTCTTAGCCAATTTCTTGGGAGTAATTCCTGCCCCTCTAGCAATAGCTATAACAAGAACTTTATCAAAGAAACTGTCTTTCATCATTCCATTTTTATTTTTACCAAACATTATTTTCACCTCCAGTCATTTTTTATTAATTTATAATTCTGCCTCAAACTCGCAAGAGCCCGATTTCGCTTCCAAAGCCGTTCCTATGCGGTTTAAGGACTCCAGTAGTGCTTTAAAGTCTTGAGGTGTCATTTTTTTAGATAAAACTTTTTAATCTTGAAATTACGATAATAAATTTTATAAGTAAAACCTACCATTTGAATAGTCTTTGCAGAATAAAACATTTTTTTGTTTATCTTGTTGCCAGAAAGGTCAATAACTCCTCTAAAGTCTTTATCTGGGATAGGAATACATTTACCAAAATCACTTGGGTTGATTTTTTTCTCAAAGGTTATATTTAGATTTTTGACTGGATATTTTTTTCTATTAAAGGTTAATTCAACACCTAAATCTGGAAATTTTTTAGATATAATTCTCATTCCTCCCCCCTTTCACATTCACATTGTTTGTAACCTGTAATTTCATCGTGGGTTGGGTCGGGTGCGGTAAAACCATTGTTTTCATAAATTGGTTCAAGAGGTTCATCTAATTGCCAGACTAACCAAACTACCACTAAATCTTTCATGTTATTTTTTATTTAATAATTCTTTGTTTTCACACATGTTACCAATCACTTCTATTGCCTCCCAACCTCCCCAAGCAATAGGCAAACCGTGATTAAAAGTAGCTTTGCCATCCCTTGACCTAACCTGCCATGCTCCACTCCTATTTTTTATTATGTCGCTAATGACAGCCTCTTCGCTATACTCTTTTTTAGATATCGCCCTAACAATATCTCCCTCGTATATTTCAACACCATTCTTGTCATTAAATCCTGTATATTCCATAAAAACAATTTTATCTTTTTCCCAATCTGACTCAAAAGATGGAATAGACGTAAAATCATGTTTACAGACTGGCTCTCCTATATCCATGGTAAACACCGTTCCATCTCCCAATGTCGGATTAAACATGAATAACATAATTTCCGCTTTCTTGTTCCAAGCTCTAAATTTCATATCTCTCATCTTATTTTTTATTATTTGATAATTCTTCTACATCTTCATCATTGTCATCTAAGACTTTAACCATTTCGTAACTGTCTTCCACATACTCTTTAGGAAGTTCATAGTTTTCCGCTATCTCAACAGCATCTTGATAGCTTTTAGCTTCTTCTGCTGGTATCTCTAAATTTACGTTGACTATTACTTTCATTATTTTAATTATTTAGTAAGCCCCATTCTTTTATAATATCCAATCAATAACTTAATTGACCAAGATGGAAACTTACCCAACCACCATTTTGCTTCATATTGTAAAACATCATCAATAAGAACTCTATTCATACCAAATCTAGGTTTAAGTGGTCTTCCAGTTATAGTTGCCGTTTTTTCTTTCATGTATTTTATTTAATTTTTAATGACGAGATGTTAAATTCCGAAATCGGTTTAATCTCTGTGTGCATATCTCTTTCAATCCCCAATCCAAACGCGCCTTTGACACTCTCCAACTCACTTAAAGCAAAACTGCCCCACTCATCATTATGGTCGCCAAAAATACTGACATAACCAAAGAATATCTTTTGTTCCTCATCATACTCGGTAGCATACCAAGTTCCAACTCCTGTGGGGTTAAAAAACTTTACCACAACTAGGGGGTCTTTTTTATCCTCTTGTCTTCCAACTCTCTTAAAATCTTTTAGGTTTTCTTTCGTAAGTAACATCATTTGTTTATTTTTCTTTTATTAATTATATTATACTATTCATCAGCCCTTTTTACAACCAAGCGGTCTTCAAATTTGTATGTCAATCTCATTGCATCTTTTACTAAAGCAGGTATCTTTCCAAGCTCAACATAAGGTCCATATTTTATTTTGGAGGTCTTATATTTACCAATTTTTACATCTTCACAATACCAATAATTTATAATTGTTTCCTTTGCCAAAATTACCAAAACTCCTAATGTCTTTTCAAAATCTCCACTCTTCACTAATGAATTGCTTCTCATTCTTCCATTCAATTTCTTTAACACCTCTGCTTTTGTCTTCCCTGTGACCTCTGTAATGCCCCTAGAAACTTCTGCTCCGCCTTTTAACTTACCATAAGCCATCCCCTTCGCCATCACTTTTGTTTCTTTTTTTGATTCTAATATTTCTGCTATATGTTGCATATCCTACTGTAATTTCTAAACTATCTTAATAGTACCACAAGACCCCACCTTTGTCAAATAATCACCTATTTATTACTTCTACCTCTTGTGACTCTTGTATAACCAGGTCTGGTTAACGCATCCTGTATGCTCTCAACATGTTCATTAAACATTTTTGACCATTCTCCAGAATACACTCCTGTGAACTTTACTAATTTTTCAATCTGTCTCTTCGTAAACAGTCTCTCTACTTTTTTTCTACTCATTTGTTATATAAATTATTAATCCTAACAGCGTCCACATTGAACCTCTAAACAATCTCCCCTCGCCATACTCACCAATTGCATAAAAAACACAAAGCCCTATAATTCCCACATCAACCAACGCTGACTTAATCTGTTTTTTAATAGAGGAAAAATACTTCCTCACAATCTTCTCTTCATCAGTCATCAATATTACTAATTGCTAATATTTTTCGTCATTTCCAAAAAATCATCCTTGTCTAATACTACCACTTCTAAATCTTCATCGCTGAACTTCACAGACAGCATAGGTAAACGCTGGCCTAGTAAAGCCTCCCTACTAATTTTCTTCCACATTTTCTTAGTTATAGAGAATCTCTGTGCAGCAGAGGTCTTTGAATCTATCAGGAAGGTGTCTGTCCTTACATCACCCTTAGAATTGCCAGACACAAACACAGTACCATTTGGTGTTCTCATTATCATTGTCTCGTTTTTGTTCTGTAAACAATAAGAAGTCCCACGCCTTGCCCCATCTTTTACAGAAGATAGCCAGTGTCCTTTTGCTTTTTTAATTATTAAATAAAACTCTCCCCTATTATTCTCTCGCAACGAAGATGTAATGCCATGTGTGGCAAACAATCCCTGCAACTTACTCAAAGTTTTCCTCTTTCCATATAAAGCATTTTCACACCCATCTCCAAGCATCAACTCGGGCAAAAACACATCTGCAACTTGCCTATCAGACAATTGATAAAGCCAAAATGGAAATTTGTCGGATTTTAATGAATATTTATTCAAAAATTCTTTGGGGGCCTTAATATAAAACTGAAAGTTGGGGTAATTGGCCTTAAATACACCATTAATTTTTCTTTTATACTTGCTAAATTCAATATTCTCTTTTTTTAACAAAGCTTCTATCCGTTTTACCATCTTTGGTTTTGATTGATATATGCTCACGTTATAACCAACTTTTTCCCCTTTTTCTACCACCGTCCCATCAGTCAAAATCCACGCAATTATCCTCAATTCATCATCTGATATATAATATTCTTCTCTCCCACTCTGCACCGCTGCCAACAACTTATAAGAAGTTATTTTCCCGTTTAAATTATCCAAAGAACTCAGCACCAACCTATCATCCTTGCCCCATACAAATCTATGGCCTTCTGTAAAAGATATTTCGTGGTTCTTATTTGTCATGCTTTTAAATAAAGAATTTTCAAAAACAAGCATTTTATCTATGGGGGCTTTTTCTACTGCCCGCTCTTCTAAATTAAAAGTATAAATTATCTCTTTCTTTTTTAAACTATCTATTCTTTTCCACCCCCCACTCCCCATGAGAACTTCGTATTCCTCTGGCACACAAAACCATACACCTCCGCTCCTTATGGTCTGCTTGCCACCAAACTCTTTTGCATCCTTAATCTCTTTCTTCTGCCAATTTGTTTTAGCCATTATTTAAACCATTTATAATATTCTTGTTTTTCTTTTTCTTTTATTACCAAAACAGGTAATCCTGCTTTTACTCTCTGCCAATTCATCAACAGTCTGCCAGTCCTACCATTTCCATCAATAAAAGGATGAATTGTTTCAAACCTGATGTGGTGTCTCTTCCAAAATTTTGGGTCATCCCAAGCGTTATAGCACCAAACTTGCACAGCCTCGGGTATATAACTAAAATCCATTCCTTCTCTTCCTCCTACCCAAACTGGAACGACCCTAAAATTACCTTTCTGAAATTGCAACAAATCTTGATTAAGCATCAAAATCTTGTGAGTTTTTAAAACAATTCCTGAGTGCATTGTGTCCTGTTTCATTAAATACTTCCAAGCTCGTTTAGCCTGTATAAGAGAATCAGTATCGGTCACACCTTCGATAGCGTTACTTTCCTTCAAAAATTCTACAACATCCTTATTCATTTTTTCCCTTTCTTGTGATTCGCTATATTCTCTTTCTTCTTTCTCTGTCTTGCCCTATCAGCCAAATCAGATTCAACAATTAAATTATCCAACCTCTGTTCTTTTCTTATTGTCCACCACTTGCTTGCAAAAGGAGATACGCCACTTTTTATCTCATTAGGAGTCATCCTCTGTCTTGCTAATTTTAACTTTGCCTTATGCTCTTTTGTTCGATTACTTTTCATTTAATCACCTAATCTCATTAAAGTATCAATAATATAAAGCATTAATGCCATACCTAATATCATTTGTAGTATATCATTCATTTGACCTTCTCCTCCCCTAAAACTATCTTTCTAACCTTCTTCAGCAAGGCCTTATCGGACTTCAAATTACTTTCTAGGTCCGCTCTACCCCTATACCCCTCTTCACCTACATAGTAGTACGCCCCGCGCCTTTTAAGCGTGCCGTTAAGCTCGCCCAGCGATATAAGCTCATCTATTTTGTCTATCTCTCCTGTGTATAAATACTTAAAGAACCCTTCTCTCAAAGGAATGGCTGTTTTATTCTTAGTGACTCTAAACTTAACCACTTGCCCAACCTTCTCTTTTTTCGTCACTATCCAATCTCCTCGTCTTACTGCTATTCTTATTGAAGAGTAAAATCCCAACGCCTTTCCTCCTGGCGTATATTCTGGGTTGCCATACATTACTCCTGGTCTTTCCCTCAACTGGTTTATAAATACAATTAATGTGTCTGAGTTTAGTGCTGTTAGTTTCCTTAACGCCTTAGACATCATTCTAGCTACCAAAGCCATTTGCTGGTCTTTCATATCATCTTCTAGCTCTCTGGTGGGTATCATTGAAGCTAACGAATCAACCACTATAATCTTTATCTTTTTAGACCTAAGCATTTCTGCCATCATCTCTATTACTACTTCTCCAATATTCTCTCTTGATAAAATTAACTTTTTAACATCTACCCCCAGTTCAGTAGCGTATTTTCTATCAAAACTTTTCTCACAATCAAAATAAACACAACCAATTCCCTTTTTCTGAGCATCCGCTATTGCCTTTAAACAAATCAAACTCTTTCCCGAAGATTCTTTTCCATAAAGCTCTATTATTCTTCCTAAAGGAAACCCAGCATTATCACCTGTTCCTCCCAAAGCCCAATCCAAGAAAGCCGAACCACTAGTAATTCGCTTCTCTCCCTTTTTCATATCATTGGCATGCATCAAAGAACCTTTGCCATACTTCTTATTAATTTTTGCCATTAATTCTTTAATGTCCATCTGTTATTTCTCCTTCTAAATTAAACTCAGCTCCATAATTCTGATGTTTAGAACTTATTAATTCAAACTCTTCCACTATCATTCTGCTTTCTTCTAACTCATTCCCCTCTGCGTCAAAATACTTATGGTTTGACATCCTGCCCCCAAGATAAACCAAATCTCCTCCATTCAATACTTCATAACAAGAAGTTGCCAAATTACTCCAAGCTACACAAATATGCTTTGTTGTCTCTTTTCTTTTCTCACCATTAGTAAACCAAATCCTATCCGTCAAAATATGAAAGGTACAAACTGCCACTCCCTTGCCTGTTTCCTGTAAATCTGGTTTTTTTATGACATTGCCTATTAACAAAATCTTGTTGACATTTCTTTTCATTCTATCTTATTATATCACAATTTCTACTGACTTTTTAATTGTCTTATTTTCAACCTTTTATCCAATGGTCGCCCTCTACCATAGACACCACCAAAGGCACACTTAACTCCATCGCACCCTCCATTGTGTCCTTAATAACCTTTTTACATTCTTTCATTTTTTTCTCTGGCACTTCTATCAACACTTCATCATGAATCTGCACAAGTTGATAAGCATCTAAAGGCTTCAAATTTCTTTCCAATTTAAGCATGGCTATCTTAATAAGGTCTGATGCCGAACCCTGTATCTTTGTATTTATTGCCTGTCTTTGTATACTGCCAAAATATTTCAAATCTTTCATTTCATAAAATCTTCTTCTTCTACCAGTTATCATCGTTACATACCCTCTACTCAAAGCATTGTGTTGTATTCTAGTAATAAATGGTTTAATTTTTGGATACCCCAAGAAAAACTTCTTCATATAATCTTTTGCCTCTTGCTCACTTGACCCCAATTGAGAAGCCAATGTTCTAGGTCCAACCCCATACACTATTCCAAAGTTTATAGACTTTGCACCCCTCCTATCCGTTCCAGTAATCTCCATCGTTCTCTTATGTATGTCTCCTCCACTCTTAAAAATCTCCATCATATGCGGGTCTTTGCTTAGATGAGCTAACATTCTGAGTTCTGCCTGAGAATAGTCTGCAATTATAAATCTATGCTTTGGTCTTGGTATAAATAGCTCTCGCACATTCCACTCATCATCCCTCCTCGGTATGTTCTGCAAATTAGGGTTACTAGAAGAAAATCTTCCTGTTCTGGTACCATGTTGTAAAAACGAAGCATGTATAACCCCTTCTTTGTCTGCCTCTTCTAAAAGACCAGCATAATAGGTGGACTTTATCTTATCCAAATCTCTATACTTCAAAAGCATTGCCACAAAACTTTTCTCATCAAGCTCTTTTACTTCTATCAACTCATTCAATACCGAACTGTCGGTTGACCTAGACCCACCCTTTGTGGCTTTTATAACTGGATATTTCAACTCATCAAACAAATATTCTTCCAACTGCAAAGGCGAAGCTATATTCATCGCTGGCTTGTTTGCCATCTTTCTCATTTTCTTTGACAACTCATCTAACTCTCTCTGAGCCTTTGCCTTCTTCTTCCTTGTAGCACCCACACTCAACTTTATTCCACGCATTTCCATTCTAGTAAGCATCAATATAGTTGGTATCTCTATTTTTTTATATTCATCCCACAATCCCAACTCCCTCACCCCATCAGCAAACTCTACATATAAATCATATGTGTTCTTTACATCTTCCCCACAATACTTAGCCAAATCCTCCACTATATCTTCTTCCGTTCTAAACAAACTTATGTTCCTATCTATCTCTTTCCAATTGGCGGGTTCACGACCCAAAATTGATTTAGAAAGAGGCTTCAATCCATGTGACACATTTTCATCAATCAACCAAGACATAATCATGGTGTCTTGTATCTTCTCAGGCCATGTAATCCCATAACGATTAAACACCTGCAAATCAAACTTGGCATTGTGAAAGATAACTTCATTGGTAACAAAAATAGACCCCAACACTTCTCGTATATCACCCATCTCCAACTTATTAGGAAAAGGAATGTAATACTGCAAATTACTTGTGCCAACACCAATACCCTCAAGCAACAATTCAGACATTCTCAAGCTGTTAGTTTCGGTATCACACGCCACAATCTTCTTGGATATAAACGCCTTCTCCATGTCTATTAAATCTCTTCTACTTTTTACTGTAATTACTTTACTCATCTAATTTAAGTTATCATAATTTCTTACAGTTTTCAATACCAATATTAAACACTCAATAGCTAGCCTAAAGCCCCTATTCTGTGTATTCAAGGCTATCCCCTCCAATAGAAGGGGGGTGAGAACAAGGCCAGCTATTCAATGTTCAACTGGCTACGCTTTGTAGCCATCTACAGTAACTTAACAGATTTGTATAGTTTCTGTGAACCACTCATGCCAACTGTCCTCTATTTTCGGACACTTCATTTCATATAGTAGTTATTTACCTATATAGAATGTCAAAGAGAGAACTAAATGAGAGGAGCAAAGTTTTTGTCTATCATATGCCTTGCGGTCTTAAATTACAGACTGAGACTACCCACACCCATCATCATCAAACAGGTGGATGACTGGCTACCCTCTCATTCCATTCTCTATTAAAGAACTCACAAAACGGTGGGTTGGTGGCTTCAGCTACAAACAACTTAACTGCATCATCCTGTTCGAAATAGGATGGTAGTGTTCGTCTCAACCTTTCGGAGAGTCTGCAACTCTACTCACAGAAGCTCAACAGCCCCGTGTTTGACCGCCTACTCGCTAAAGTAGAACCGTCATGTCAATTCTCTATTTTAAAGAACTCAACGAGACAGATAGTTTTTATGGCGATGTCTAAGACATACTTGGTGACTAATTCCAAACAACCACTTGGGCTCTCAACCTGTGTATCATCTACTGGCTAAGTTGTCATCTTAGTTGCACCAGTCTTAATTCAACTAGTGTAGTATCTACCTCATTCAATTCTCTAAAAGAGCAAACAACTGGAGCAAAGAAGATTGCTCTCCTTTTGACAACCCAACGCCCAAATTCGGTTCTAGCAACCTTATACCGCATATAACTTAGTATGTAGCGGCTGGATTATGGGTCAGAGGCTAGATGTAGGGTGCGACCCTATGTTCTTTTGCTCCATGTGCTTACTCTCTATTTGTACCACACTACTTATATTTATTCTCTACAAAGATACTTTGTAAATCCAGTTGGAGTAATCTCCTTTACCAATCTTGTCTCTTAGCCATCTTGAGAGGGCTTTGACACCAGCAGAACTGCCAGCGATAACAAGGTTGACTAACCAGACTTTCCACTCTTTGAAGTCTACACCTGCTTGAATTTGAACAGAAGCAACCGCAAGGAAGGCAAGAACAAAAGTTCTCAACGCTTCAATAACAATCTTCTTCCATTCTGGAAATACTTTTTTTATAGCCATTCTATTTACTTAATTGATAATAGTTTCAGTTTCTTCTTACGCGCTTTCTTTAATCTCTTGCGTTTTAATTTACCTTTTTTTCTTTTTGATTTACTCATAAGTACTAGTGGAGACGGAGGGAATTGAACCCTCGTTTGTTAAAAAGACTTTCCATCCATTTATCACTTGCCTTTCATCCCCATTAAATATAATATATCATTTTTCACTAACTATACCTAATAATTCTTACAATTTTTCTAATGTCGGGAATGGAGGACTTGAACCTCCGCTTCCTGGTTCCAGACCAGGCTCTCTAGCCATCTGAGGTAATTCCCGAATTGAGGTCTGAGTGAGGGTCGAACTCACGATGGCGGGTTTGCAATCCGCTGAATTGCCACTTTTCTACCAGACCTGGAGCGAGATAGGAGACTTGAACTCCTGACGTTCACTTTGGAAGAGTGACATTCTACCACTGAATTAATCTCGCTAGTGAGCCTTCACAAAGATTCGAACTTTGCTCAATGGTTTACAAAACCATCGCTCTTCCTACTGAGCTATAAAGGCTAATGTTTGGAGAGTAGGGGTCGAACCTACATGCCAAGCTTCAAAGGCTTGCGTCCTGCCATTAGACGACCTCCAAATATTGCTGGCCGGATAGGACTCGAACCTATATCAGTCGGTTAACAGCCGACCGCACTACCTTTGTGCTACCTGCCAATATTAAAAAACCCTCTGCTTGAGAGGGTGGTTATGCTATCTTATACAACAAAACCTCCCTATGTCCCGCATGGGTTACCTGTGGTTTGGTTAGGTTGCTGTATTCTTAACATCTCAATCATTATATCACAGTTAGTAGCCGATACGAGAATTGAACTCGTCTTTGATGCTTGAGAAGCACCTGTCCTTACCAATAGACGAAACGGCCTTTGTGACGATACAGGGAATTGAACCCTGTCCACCGACTTGAAAAGACGGAGTCCTAACCAGTAGACGATATCGCCAAATGTGCTGACTATAGGAGTTGCGCCTATGGAGCTTTTAAACAACGGGTTTACAATCCGCATCCACCCTCTATGGATATAAATCAGCATGGAGGAGAGAATGGGATTTGAACCCATGTGGCATTACACCTCATTGCTTAGCAAGCAAGACCAATAGGCCTGTCTCTGGCACCTCTCCTTTGTTGGCGTTACAGGGGTTGAACCTGCGACCTGCTTCTTAGGAGGAAGCCGCTCTATCCTCTGAGCTAAACGCCAAAATGTTGACCCGCTAGGAATTGAACCTAGTTAAACCAAGATATAAGTTTGGTGCCTGAACCAATCGGCCACAGGTCAATGGTAGATGAAGATGGATTTGAACCATCGGTCTTCAAGGTATCGGCTTGATGCTTTACCACTCAGCTATTCATCTATGTGCGACTTTGACAGGACTTGAACCTGTATCATCTTCGTTAGAAGCGAAGTGCCATATCCATTAGACTACAAAGTCATTGTGCATCTAGCAGGACTTGAACCTGCACATCGCAATTTCGAAGATTGTTGCCTTATCCGTTGGGCTATAGATGCTTATGTGCCCCCAGTAGGATTTGAACCTACGACTAATGCGTTAAGAACGCACTGCTCTACCTCTGAGCTATGAAGGCTGGTTGCGAGCCTGGGTAATGCTCCCAGCTTAACAAGTTTATGAGACTTGTAGGACACTTGCCCTCCGCGCGCAATATTGCGTATCAAAATGATGTGCTAGCGTCTCAAAATGATACGATGGTGCGTCCAGTAGGGATTGAACCTACACTATTCCGCTTAAAAGGCGGATGCCTTACCATTTGGCTATGAACGCTTATGAGGAAGATGTGGGGATTGAGCCCACCCGACCCGAAGGTCACGGTATTCAACACCGTTGCGACACCAGTACGCTCTAATCTTCCTATTGTACCGCTGACTGGATTTGAACCAGTACGCCGTGAAGCACGAAGGTTTGAGCTTCGCATGTCTACCATTCCATCACAACGGCTTATGTGGCCTTAGTAGGAGTCGAACCTACACACCCTTACGAGCAGTTGGTTTTAAGCCAACAATGTCTACCATTCCACCATAAGGCCAATTGTGCGCTACACAGGAGTTGAACCTGCACACTTTTTACGGCACTGGAGTCTAAATCCAGCATGTCTACCAGTTTCATCAATAGCGCTAGTGTGGACAAGATGGGGTTCGAACCCATAACCTCCTGAGTGCAAAACAGGTGCTCTGCCAATTAGAGCTACAAGCCCATATGTACTCGATGTAGGGCTCGAACCTACGCTCCCTCCATGTAAAAGAGGCGCTCTACCGCTGAGTTAATCGAGTTAGTGGGTGATATAAGAGATTTGAACTCTTCCAAAAACATTCACAATGTTTTATGCTGCCCCTACATCAATATCACCTTAGTCATTTTCCTAGTGTTTTTAATTTATGACACCAAACACACAGAATTTGTAAATTATTGATTTTATTATTATTTCTATCACCATCTATATGGTCTACTTCATAAAGAAAATCTGGGATTTCTATTTCTTTAAGAGGGCACCTCTCTTTTGAATTACATTCTAGGCCAAATTCCCTTATCGCTCTTACCCTGTATGAACCTCTCCCATTAATCCAACTTGGGCTATCTTCTCCAAGACCCCTCTTCGTGTTCTTCCACCGCATAGAGCAAGATTTGCTACAAAAAAACAAAGCGCTTTTTGACCTTTTTATATCTTTTGGGGTTCTCCATATTTTCTTACCACACACATAACACTTAACATATTTTCCTGTCTTCCGAAATTCCGAATAACATTTACGAGAACAACACTTTCCCCACCCCCTCTCTGCCTGCGAGGGTCTAACATAAAATTTTTTACCACAAACCAAACACGCCTTATTCATAAAGTTATTTTAATATAATATTTTTCTTTGTCAAAGTACTGGGTTATGTCACAAGCCGTTGTGCTTCTATTACACCATAATCACCATTGGTGTGAACGACAGGACTTGCACCTGTATTTCTCGGTCTTCAACCGAGCGCCATGACTGTCTAGGCTACATTCACATTTGCAGGAAGTCGAGGAATTGAACCTCGTCTAAAGGGTTTGGAAGCCTTTGTGCTACCACTACACCAACAACCTAAATGCGGGCTCACGGAGAATTGAACTCCGACCATTACTTCGACAAAGTAACATTCTAACCGTTAAACTATGCGCCCTCTAATCAAACAAATGAATTTTTTCTACTGTTCTGCTCTACAATATTTGCAAACAATAGCATCTCTCTTTATCTTCTCTTTGCACAATCTACACATCACTGTTTGATTTTCTATAATGATTGAAGCTGGGAAAGCAACAATCCACAATAAAATGGAAAAGAGCAACCATATCCAAAAACTTCTTCCCTTGTCTTTGGCTATAAATGCGGGGATAAGCCACATTACTAATATAAAAATATACACCATACACCGAAAGCGTAACATATTATAAATGAATTTTCAACTATCTACCCTTAGTGGGCTTTGTCACAGAAGATAAACGAGCTCTCAAATCTCTAACCTGTGTGTAATAGTCTTTTATATTAATCATAACCTCATCTCCAACACCATTCCAAAAATATTCTTCAAGCTCTTGGCATTTATATTTATCCTCAAAAATGAAATAGACAGGATTTTGCCCCCTACTGTCCCTTCCATAACGCTCTAAAGTTTTTATTATCACGCCTTTCAAAACTAGGTAAGATGCAAAATGTAAATCTCTGGTACTGTACTCATTGGGTCCAATGTCTTCTCTGTTTTCCATACACTTTATATTATTTTCTGTTTTTTAATGCTTAAAGTCAAGTTATGTAGATTGGTTCACTATAATTTTTTACCATTTCTTCTGTAAAACTTTTTCTTTCTGCTTCCTTTTCCATCTGTAAAAACTTCTTAACAGGTATCTTGTAAAACACCTTTCTTGTTCTTGGTACATAGAACCAAACCACCACAAAAGACTTAGCCTTACTCATCAACAAACAATCAAATGGTTTCTGAATTGTGAACCTAGTTCCAGAACCATAAAATACTGGCTGGTCAATTATCCTATGAAAGAAACTTCCTTCTTCTGCCTTTAATAAATTTTCTATCTGGTGGGGTTTAACCGCATCAAATCTAATGGCATTACCTGAAGTTATCTTTAACTCATACGCTTCACTTCTTTCTGGCTTATTTATTGCCATCCATTTTGTAAAGAATGTTTGCATTTTCGACTCCTTCATACCCTATATTTTAGCAGATATGCAAAACTCCCAACAAAAGGCATTCTTTGTCAGGAGTAACTTACTCTAGGTTCTTCTCTTAAAAATTTTTACAATCTCCCGCATTTCATCTGCCGTATATCGTCTGTGACCTGGTCCTTTTCCTCCACCCAATGTTCTTGGTGACGGGATTAATGGAGGTCGAACCGACCCTTTACATTTATCACAGACTTTTACTGCTTGGTTATGTCTTTTCCCACATTTATAATCTTGACACTTCCAAGTTTCGTAATCTCTAATTGTATAAATTGAATATAGTAAATTTAAATTCTTTAAAATAGACTGTAAATCCTGCACCCTATAAAATGCCTCATTGTTCAACTCACTTAGTTTTTCTAACGCTTTTTTTCTCATAATATCTCTGTCTTTCTCTTATTTTACACCGTTTTCTTATTTTGTCAAAGAGATTACTTCTTTTTTCTGTATGCCACATATGCCCCAATCAACAAGCTAACCACCACCACAACCTCAATAATGTAAAGTATTCTGCTCATATTAACCCCATCTGTGTAGGCTCTCCATATTTTGTATTGGTCATCTCCTCTATCTTTCCCATAATAAATTCTACCACTTCATCATCGGTCGGGTCATAATCAAGCTCAACAAATTTGAAATCACTATGATACCCAGTCGGTCCAAAATCTCCCCTAAATTCAAAATGGTCTATCCTATGTCCAAGTTCTGGAAAAAAAGTGTCCCTAGCCACATACTTAACCACCACCTTTCCTCCTGCTGGTGTCAAAAGCTGATACCCACTAATCTGCTCTGTTTCTGTCATATATTTTTTAATTTTAATTAAGCCCTAAACTTTGAGAAGGGAGGGAAGAAACCTTATGGGAAAATTATCAATTCTCCTCTGGGGTCTTCGGCTGATTTACGGATAATGATTGACATTACTTCTCTAGTAAATGCTATCAACACTTATTAGAGAATGCCCTGCAACTCGTATCCACCTATTGATATAGGTTCTTCCCTATTCTTTTGGGTTTCATATTGAGGCGATTATCCCCAAGCCATTCACCCATCTAAAATCGGTAAGCTATCCCCCTTTTCTTCTCAAACTTTAAGACTTAATTTCAATGTACTTTATCTTTATCTATCTTGATAGTATCATTCAGATTTACCTGTGTCAATACGCAATTTACACTCAAGAACCTACCAATTTTGAGAAGTGTTACTAATTACTAACAGAACTCCCCCCATTTGAACACCTCCAATTTATAATCACCATCACCCCACCCATTAAACATCAATTCCTTCCCTTACCTACCCTCCCCAATACACCTAGATGGTCTTCTAGACCCCTTACCCTACCTATCTATCATTAAATCTAACCAACCTCTTAAATTCTTGCCACACCCTACTTACCAGCAGACGTTAAGTAATCAATTAACTGCTCACTAACATCAGACCAATCTATCTTTGGTAAATCATCGGGGTTCATTTTTAACTTCCACTTTTTCTTTTCCTCATCCCACTTTAAAACTACACTTGGTTTCTTTGGCACTTCAATCCCAGTAGTGCTAGTCTTTATTTCTCTATACGCACCTGGAATTGTGGCGATACCTTTATCTTTCAACTCTTCTAAAGTCTTTATTGGGTCTTCTGTACTTGCCGCCATCTTTAACACTTCAAAAGGAAAGAACCCATCTGGTACAAAATCGGGGTCAGCACCAACTATCTTCTCGTATACATGTTTATATACTCTCACCATTGCATAAGAAGCGTGAATGTCTTTGGCAAATTCTTTTAATTCACCCCTCTTTGGTTCTACTTCTGATGCCAGCATCCCCAATATCCAACTCCCATATCCTCTAATCTGCACAGCTTCTTCCCCAGCAGACACATACATATCATAAGTCCATTCTGTCCTGTCTGAATTAGCTATGGTTGATAACATTTCTGGTCGTGCCTCAATTAAGGCGGGTTT
>Ga0075122_10000492_pt1 | contig 31120 bp, 30 predicted proteins | sample AntAceMetag02UKB_FD_69790 | JGI IMG/M metagenome (GOLD analysis project Ga0075122, IMG submission 69790) | Saline lake microbial communities from Ace Lake, Antarctica - Antarctic Ace Lake Metagenome 02UKB | ecosystem: Environmental > Aquatic > Non-marine Saline and Alkaline > Saline | place...
AATTCCCCAAAATTCATTTCAAACGGTCTCGATTCCGAAGTCAACTGCACTTATTTTCATACTAATACCAAAATACGGGATGAATTTTGATTATGGTTAAAAAGGAAATTACTATCATTTGGCTACTATTGAAGAGGGGCATGCAACAGGGGGTATCGGTGCCGAAGTGATTGCCGGGGTTACTACAGCGGGCCATAACCTTCTAAAATCGCCACCGCTGCGGTTTGCGGCACCTGAGTGCCCGATACCTTACGCCAAAAACCTGGAAAATGAGATGCTGCCGAATCCCACAAAAATAGCGGAATCGATCCTAAAACAGATTGATTAAACAGAAGCCCAAAAAGAAACCGGTATTTTCGAAGGTGTTGCGATCGCGAGTGGAGCCGATTGTCCTTCAGTCTACAGATCTGAAGGACTTCATGAGAAAAGAGGGACATTCTACAAATTGTAATAATTTGAAAACCTCAAATTTAAATCCCGGACCAGGTAGTTGAACCAGGAATTTATCAAGCTACTGTCAATGACAGACGGAGAAATCAGCGCTGTTTTGTATACTATGTAAACCCCCTTTTACATTACTCACCAATAGCGTGGATGGCCATCACCACACCTGGAACTACATTCTTCAAACCGACCACCTCCCGCAAAAATGTTAACAAACTCTTGTAGGCACACTGACAAAGACCGGGAAGTCATTTTTTATTTTCCTTTATTCTCGCGACCATAAGGAATACCGAGTTTGTTCATCTTACCGCGAAGTGTACTGGCATTCATCCCCAGCAGCTCGGCCGCCCCTCCCGGTCCGTGCACTTTGCCGGCGGTCGACTCCAGGACATGCAGAATATGATTGGCGATCATGTTATCCAGCTTCAAGGGGAGGTTATCTATTTTTGAGGAAGTTTGGGTTTGTGGTCGCGTTTGGCTGGGGTTCAGGTTTTCAAAGCTCAATGTTCCGGATTTGCCCAGGATCAGGGCTCGTTCCAATACGTTTTCCAGTTCCCTGACGTTCCCCGGCCAATCGTAATTCACCAGGTCATCAATAGCACCCGGTGAAAGTTGGGACAGGGTCTGGAGTTTTAACGCTCTGGTTTTCTTCTCGATGAAATGCTGCACCAGGGCTGGGATATCTGCTTTACGTTCCCGTAGAGGGGGGATGGGAATGGGAATCACGTTTAGTCGGAACCACAAGTCCTCTCTGAATTCATTGTTGGCGACCATCTGTTCCAGATTACGATGCGTAGCAGCAATCACCCGAATATCAATGTTGATCGCGGTCGTTCCCCCAACCCGTTCGATCTCCTTATTTTGCAGAACCCGCAGAAGCCTCACCTGGGCAGCAGCGGGGAGTTCCCCAATTTCATCCAGGAAGATGGTGCCATTATGAGCACGTTCAAAACGCCCTCTTTTCTGGGAGAGTGCACCCGTAAAAGCGCCTTTTTCGTGTCCGAACAGTTCGCTATCGATGAGAGAATCCGGTATGGCACCGCAATTAACCGTAATAAAGGGTCCTTCGTTACGGGAGGATGAATAGTGAATCACATTGGCAATCACATCTTTACCCGTGCCGGTTTCACCCATTAGCAACACCGGGCTGTCATGGGACGCCACCTGGTTGACCATATCCATGACCCCTTTTAGCCCGAAATTCCCCCCAATCACTTCGTCACCAGAGGAGTGCAGCAACTCGCGGTGTAAAAATCGGTTGTCATCGGTTAACAGATCCTTCAGCTTCAACACTTCGCGGTGCTCCAACGTATTGGCCAATGCGATGGTGAAGGGGTCTTTTAACAGCTCATACAGTTTTGCCTGCTCATCGGTGAAGGTTTTTTTATTATCGGCCACTAGAATCAAGTGTCCCAGAGTGTTGCCCTGGGTTCTTAAAAACAACATTAATAAAGAGGCATCTTCAATCCGGTGATACGACAGCATGGTCTTACCTGCCACACTCATCTCCGGATAATTGATTGTCATAATATCCGGAAAATTATCAGCCTCGATAACTTCCCTGGCCAACTCCGGTAGGGCCGTAATCAGGTCCAGTTGGACGCCCTCCTGGGGTGTCGCTTTGGCGATAGTGCGGATGGCACCCAGCTCAAACTCATATATCTGCAAAAACATAAAGTCCGCCTGGATACACGGTTCCAGGTACTGCATGCAAGAATGCATGGCTTTTTCAATATCCAGGTGACTGCAGATCCGACTCGTGCTTTCTCGAAAGAACTCATTCTGGTCAATGTTCATCTTGTGCCTGTTTTTGTTCTGTCCCCGTCATTGAGAGACCCGGAGGGCATGGCAATCTCCTATTTGTTGCATTGCACCGGAGATTACAACGCCTTGCGGGTTCGCAATGACAGATGCTATGAAGCCCTCTCAATAAAATGAATTGTTGTATTTGGCATTTTTACATCGGATTGTCAAATAAAGCAATTGAAATTGTCAATATACGCAATTATTTGTCAGTATTTTTGTAATAGTTTGATATTTTAATATATTATATGTGGCACAGTATAAGCAGTAGAGTCGGATAAGCTTGCAATCGTAAATAACTCAATATCGTAAACTTAAGCGAATATGTCCACACCAACAGTTCCGATTTTCAAGAAACGCATGAATCGATCCTGGAGCTCCGGGAAGCCATCCCTGGCTTCCAAGGTTCTTGAAAACCGGAACCGTTGGTGCTTAGTGGGTAGAGTATGCTTAAGTTAAAGCCATTGATATATAGATAACCACAAATCGGAGATGAAAGTGAAGTGGCTCGAAATCATTCAAATCAGAACCGGCCAAAACAGATCAGAAGTTCTGGTGGGAGAGCTGACGGAAATGCTCTCCAATCTACAGAAAAAACAAGATGAACCAGGAGTAGTGTTATACCGGCACTCGACACTGCCATCTGATTTTAGCCTGCACCTGATTCACCAATCAGAATCCGGACAGCCGCAGAAAAGTGAAACCGGCTGGCAGCTATCTTCTGTCGCTCGGGAATTCGGCATGGTCAATCACACGATCTGGGTACTTGAAAAAGACAGTCAAAATACAACGGAGACATAAAATGAAAATTAAACACTATCTCTATAACGCTTTTATTATTAAAGATGCTGATATTAAAATCGCCATCGATCCTGGAAAAAATCTAGGGTTATTCGATCAGAAAAGCCTGATTCCCCGGGAAGAATGGTCTGGCATCACTCACATTTTTACCACCCATGGCGATCCCGATCACTATGATTTTGCCGTTGAGATGGCAAAAGAAACAAGCGCGGTGGTGTTTTGTGGCGATGAGCTGGTTGAAGATTTTAACGGAAACAGTACGGTTCATTCCGTTGAAGTGGGTAAGGAAATAGCGCTCCCAGAAATCATGGTGCAGGGATTAAAAGTTACCCACGGTCCGCTACCAGTGAAATTGGGATTCGGTCTGTTGGAAATGAGAAACGAAGTGCGTGAGCGCAATGTGGGCGGACAGGAGATTTATTTTGGGCCGTTTAGAGCAGCCAAGACTGAGCAGGAGATGCAAGTCCGCAATCATGGAACGGTTAAGCTGTTGTTTGGGCTCATCAGATTGGAGAAGGACAATGTTCCCTTCGCCAGAGGGGCCATGGGCTTTAAAATAACGATTGGTGATAAAACCATCGTCGCCCTGGGAGACTCCATCTTAAGACCGGAGTGGGATGGTTTGACCCCAGATGTCTTATTGATTCCTATTGGTGGCGATATTTTACCGAATACCATGGGAGTGGACGATGCCGTTGAGGCCGTTAGGCGTATTCAACCCAAACGGGTGATTCCGGCTCATTACAACTCACCCTTTTTATGGCGCAAAAACGTAAATCCCGCCGATGACCGTCGATTTAAAACAGAAGTTGAAAAACTGGGTTTGGCGTGTCACATTATGCGTTACGGAGATCAAATAGAGGTTGGATAAATTTGATAAAAAAACAGGAGATCTCAAATGAGCAAAAAGGTATTGGTGGTTGGAGCGACTGGCTATCTGGGACAGTATATCGTCAAAGAGTTGAATAAAGGGACGGGTCTTTCAACGTAAAAGAATGGTCAACTGCTGAAATGAGGTACCAAAATGATACCAAAAGGTTACTACACTGATCGTCATCGCACATCGCCTGTCCACTGTTAAGAATGCTGATGTAATCCATGTTCTTAGAGATGGCAGAATCATCGAATCGGGAAATCGCAGAAAGCTGTTTGAGAAAAATGGTGAGTACAAACGCCTATATGACCTGCAGTTCAAGGACCCCGGTCAAGGCAAACCGGTTCATTCAGCTAAGCCAACGGTTGACATGGGTGATTGCCCGGCGGGAAAAACCTGTAGCGGACCTTCAGTAAATGTCGCCAGGGCAGTTTCATCCAATCTGTAATTTTCGAATGGAATGAATGCCTCGATACCCAGATGATCGATGATTATGCGACAGGTTTTGGACCGGGTCCGGATGATGACCACATCCGGTTTGTTGTTTTTATTGAATTTATCGATGGGAGCAAGATAATGCTGAACGTCAGGGGCCGGTAAATGAATGTTGATCGTTTTTCCAGAATCATTTTCCGCCTCCTTTAACCCGAGCACAATGGGGGCCTACTGGCAGACTTGAATCAATTTCGGACTGATGATCAATTTCGTCCAAAGGTGCTATCCGCATTCAATCAAGGGGGATAGGCGGTGCTGCCACCCCGGGAGCTGCAATTCCAATACATAAGTGCAGAACCGTTTCCCACGGGCCAGACGAGTTTTCCGTTTTCTTCGGACAACCCCTCTTCCAGCAGCGACATGAGATAGTCATCGTGTTCGTCGCTGTTCCAGATTCCCAATCTGTTTTTGGTCTCCTTCAGCGCCTCATCCAGGGATTCGTTGGACCATGCTTTCCAGGTTTTGCCGGTCTCCATCAGGACATTCGGATGGAGACCGAGTTGCAGAAGGGCGTTATAGATAACCTGAAAGCAGGGGCTGTCATAAGGCTGCCCCAGGACCCGCTGTGCAGCTTTTTCCATAATGGTATCCGAAAACAACACCCTTGACACCAGAAAACATCCCTTTCGCGAGACGGATACCATTTTTTCGATGAACGATTTCAGGTCCGTTTCTCCATACATTGAGTGTGAGGCGAGAGAATAGTCGTGGGGTTGGATATCGATCCCGGGCCAGTTACCCTGGATCAGATTGACATTATCAATGTTCCCTGCATTGATTGTTTCCAGGAACAGCTCTCCCATGGCAGCGGATGGTTCCAGGGCTGTTATCTCCCTGGCAAATGGCGACAGTAAGGCACACCAGTCACCGATACCGGCGCCAATGTCCAGGAGCGTCGAACCCGGATTGCTTTCCAATGTCGATGCGATAAATTTCCGGCTGGAACCTGTTTCCACTTGCGGGTTTCCGGTCTTGTCCTTGAATTGCCGGGCCTTGCGCTTCCAGTAACTTTTTTCCCTACACGTTTTGCTCCGACTGGATGCCTCATTTTTTATTTCAACCAGTTCCCGCCATAACTGGAACCAATCTGTCAGTTTTTCCATCTCTCCTCATTGAATTTTAACCAGTCGCTTTTACCTGGGAAGGTACCGCGTGACCCGCCCGAAAATCAAATGGTGTAAAAATCGGATCCGGATCAGCGAAGTGTTATACATCTCTTCCAGCGACTCTCACACATGATGTGGTGAAACACAGAAGATATCTGGATACATAATACATAACTGGATATCATTTTAAAATCGAAAAAGTCCCAATTAGGTATTGTGTCTCAATTAATAAGCAAAACTGCCAAAACAACAATTATAATCCTGCGGGGAACAGAGTATGGTGTCCCCATAATTCCAAGGGAGAATTTATGAACCACGGAAGCTCGTGGTGGACATACGAAAAACTGAGAATCTCCTTTTGGCGGCCACTGACGGAACTTACACTCTGGGATCTCCCTACGTTTTGCTGAATTTCATGACAGACACTCAGTGCAACTTATTTACCTCCGTGTCCCTGTGGTGACTGTTTGTCATATTAACTATTCATCATATTTCTGGAGTCGAGGGTATTACGATTCTGATAACTGCCGGAATGACATCTGCCTGCTACCCGGCCAGAACACCTGGAACAAAGCCGTGCTTCATCATTAACGTCTTTGTTCCAGTATTGTCCCAGTATACCATTTTTGGCCGAAAATTTACATGACAAGGAAACCGGATTCAAGCTGGCAGGGATTCGCTCAGGACCCGGCCCGGTTAGTCGGTTCGGTCCTGTTCGATCCTGGACATATAGTCGTCAAAAGCCTGTTTTCCCTCCTTCTCCCAATACGCCTGATAGTGCTTTTTATCCGCTTCCGACATCACAAATGCAGGAATGTCGTCCTCTTCGGTATGAGGCATGCCATGAAACCGGTCGTGCATCTTGTCGAAAAAGTGTTGATGATCGCTGAACGGGTGCGCCTTGCTGTGGGACAACGGATCTTTACGATGATCCCGGTGGCCGAATCCACCGAATATCAGCCGGGCCAGGATCACGATGCCGACCGCCTGCCAGTACGAAATTTCAGGAACGGAAAATATCGGTGCCAGGGTCACGCTCCACAGGAGTTTAACAGCAAAGCCGAATACCAGCGCAAAACCGCATGCCATCAGAACTCCGATCAATACCCAGAACACGATGCGGTGCAGGTGCCCGCTGAATTTTCGTGGACGGGATGGTCGGGGATTCGAATCGAATGGTCGGGATTCCATAGTGCATCTCCTTTCAATCAACAGGGTTGGTGAGGGCCATTTGTTGTAATTTTTTCATTGCCCGCGCTTTGCGGGATAACAAGGTATTGATCGAGACTTGCCACTTATCAGACAGAAACTGAAATGTCTGCCCCTCCAGTTCTGTGGCGATAATCAACGCCCTTTCTTCGTCTGACAATTCATCCAGATAGTGGTACAAAGCCTGGGACGTTTCCAGCCGATCGAATTCGACAGAATCCTGGTTGCGGACATCCCTGACAACATCCAGCAGCGTCAACCCCTCCTTTCCGGCCAGGTTCTGGTCCAGAGAAACCATCTCTTTCCGCACCCTGAACGCATCGGTGATTTCGTTTCGCAAGGCACGGTAAACATAGGCCGAAAGATTCTCAATCGGCGCTGAGATGTCCGCCCGCTGAAACAGGTTAACTGCCACCTCCTGCACAAAGTCCTCGGCATCATGCGAAGCGATATTCTCGACCTTCCAGCTCACAAAACGGACCAGTCTGCCGTATTCCGCTTTGAAAAACTCAGTCAATATCGACATGCCGGGTCTTTTTGCCATTTTACCAGGCTGGATTGTTGTGGACTAGAATCGACATCCAGAAAAAGGGGAACGGGGTCTTAATCTTGAAATTTCGAACGCCCATATTCTCCAACATATGCTCAATTTCACGGGGCTGATAGGCGGCCCGAATCGATTCAAACAGGCCATTGTTAAACGGTAGATAATACATCCAGGCAACCCGTTTCAAATCATGAATCAGCAAAGTCCCTTCTCTTTTCACGCAGCTCATCATATGCCGCCAGGCTGTTTGTGGTTTTTGCCAGTGGTGCAGTGAAAAGGTGGAGTATACCAGGTCGAAATGACCCAGACCTTCCATCACGTCACGATCATCAACCGCCCCCTGGACAATGTCAACATACTCTCCCACTCCGTTTTCGTCCAGATATCTGCGGGAGATGTCGACCATATCCGGTGAGGGTTCAATGGCCGTAATATGAGATTGGGGTCGCCGCATGGCGATCTGAGCGGTTAAAAACCCCGGACCCGATCCAATTTCAAGAAATCGCCCTTCGATATCAAGCTTATCGAAGGCGTTCAAAAAAGCCCCGAACTGGGAAGCAGCATGTTTTTCATGGCGGTCAACGTACGCAGATGCGCTGTCAGAGCCCGCTATGCTTTCCTCCTGATGAGGTATTCTCTTTGCCATCTTAGATAACCTGTATAGATATTTTTGTAAGATTGTTGCGAAACTGTTTTTGAGGTCCTCACCCATTAAGACGAAAAATCACTGTAAATTATTGCATGGCAGAAAAAAATTGGGGAAAGTCGGCGAAACCATGTGGATATAGCCGATGCTTTTAAACATTTGCCTTTACACGCAAAGCTGCCTTTGCCTGATAGAAAGGAAATTAACTGGATATCATAATAAGCTGGTAGTCTCATTGAATCAAAAGCATACGATTTGGATAAGTCTTGTGCGTGGAAAATGAACTCATTCCCATTTAATTTGGCTTTCATTGGTTTGATTATTTAATTTTGCCGACGGGAGCCAGATAAATCACAAACTCATCGGTACCATCCACATGAATCAGTGAATCCATCAATTCCTGGTTGTATGCTGCGATGGCGCACGTTCCTGCACCAATGGCTGCGCAGGCCAGGTACAGATTCTGGCAAACATGCCCGGCATCCAGGGCAATCACTTTGTAGGAAGCCTCACCGTATCGCCACTCCATGCGGTAAGGAATAGCAGTCCAAACAAAAGTAACTGCACATCTTCCAGAAAAGAATTGGTTAAGCGTGGCCGCTCCGATTTTGCGATCTAATTCTTTTTCTTCCTTTTCAAGGATCAATTGATGTTCCAGAGGAAGGTAACGATAGATTCCAGACTTAATATTCTCAACATTGAAAATGCAAAGGTACGTTTCAAAAGCATGACGACAACCAGCTGAAGGAACTGTTCTAAGGACTGAGCCTCCTTTCCTTTCACCCCGAACTCCTTGAGTGGCCCACAACAAATAAGAAAGCTCGTTTAAGGTGATTGGATCATCTTTAAAGTTCCGATGGCTGATCCGTTCAGAAATGGCTTTTGTCAGGTCCACGTTCACTGCAGTCTGTAATTGATCGACCGGGGTAAGATCAATGCGTTCCCTATTTGGATCGAACGGTTTCTCAATGGGAGGTGGCGGAAACCCCCGAGTTTGATCCGTTTTTGAAAAATCCATCTTCAAGCGGATAGAATCCTTCAAAAATTCACGCCCCATTCCTTTTTCAGACTGCTGGTTCATTTTCGCTCCTGGTTGAATCATTTAGCACCTGCAACTTGTAGCCAGATAAGATATTACCGTTGTTAGGATATAATACTATAATTGGCGATGGAGCAAAACCACCCATGTATATTTCAGGTATTTTCCACCTTTTTACAAAAGAATACCTGGCCAAATGTCTAACATACACCCAATGCCAGTTTGTCATGTGCTATAATGCATCAACCCAATCCCCCCAAAAGATTTTTAATAATCTGGTCCTGGTAAAAAACGTGACATGAATAATTCGATACCTGGAGGAGGTTTTTGGAAGTTTTCTTTCTCAACAAGACAGCGGGCCAGTTCTTGACAGGATGCAACACGATTGCCACAACCAATACATCTGGTATCATTTGTCATAATGGTATCCTCTGTTAAAAAACGGATCAGATCCATCTGGCAGATGTCCATATAAACCCCTATATGACCTGTAGTTCAAGGACCCCGGTCAATAGCGAATTCAATTCTTTTATCCCGTATAATATCATACATTTCACCCTTCACATAGTAGTGAAATCTCCGTAAAATCCAGTTAAACGATTTTTCAGAGGTTTATACCGACCTGCCAAAATATTATCTTATTGACAGCAGACCGGATCGCTTAGACCTCCAACCACCGTACTTTATCATTTCAGAATGATTCAGCTGCATAACATCAATAAAAGTTATCTGGTCGGAACCAACCGCCTGCAAGTCCTGAAGGGGATTGACCTGCATATAAAGGAGGGGGAACTGGTTTCGGTAATGGGATCATCGGGTTCCGGAAAATCAACCCTTCTCAATATTCTTGGTATTCTGGATTCTTACGATTCAGGCGAATACCACCTTAATGGAAACCTGGTAAAGAACATGAGCGAAACAAGCGCTGCCAGGTTCAGGAACAGATATCTGGGTTTTGTCTTTCAGTCATTTAACCTGATTCCTTTCAAAAATGCCCAGGAAAACGTAGCGCTTCCTCTTTACTACCAGAACATCAGCCGTAAAAAAAGAAACGACACCGCAATGGAATATCTGGAAAAGATGGGTCTGGAAGATAGGGCGGAACACTATCCCAGTGAGCTTTCCGGGGGAGAAAAGCAGCGGGTTGCCATTGCCCGGGCCATGATAACGGAACCCAAGATAGTCCTGGCAGATGAGCCAACGGGGGCCCTGGACAGCAGTACTTCTTTTGAAGTGATGAAATTGTTCAAAGAGATCAACCGGAGCGGGATCACAATTATCATCATCACCCATGAACATGATATCGCTGATAAAACTGACCGCACTATCCGCATACTGGATGGAAAAATAGTCTCCTGAAAACAGGGATTGAATGATTTTTAATGTTGATAAATTTGAGGAGATCTTTACCCATATAAGGGAAAACAGGTTGAGAACCTTCCTGACCTGCTTTAGCGTCTCCTGGGGGATCTTCATGCTGGTGCTGCTTCTAGGAGCGGGAAACGGGTTGGAAAACGGCGTGAGGAAAGAATTTGAACGAGATGCGACCAACAGTATCAGGATCAGGCCCGGTCAGACCAGCATGCCTTTCATGGGATTGGAACAGGGACGTCACATCCTGTTTTCCAACCGGGATTATAAAGAGACCAGGAAACAGGTTGAGGGATTGGAATATATTTCAGCCCGGTTTTTTAAATGGGGAAACAACACCATGAGTTATGGGAAAGAGTCTGGAAGTTACAGCCTCTGGGCTGTTCACCCTGACCATCGTTTTATCGAGCGTTCCCTCCTTGCCAGTGGTCGGATGATAAACGAGCGGGATGTCAGCAACTATAGAAAAGTCGCCAGTATCGGTATTGAAGTGGAAAAGGATCTATTCAAGGGCAGCTCATCTATTGGGAAGTATATCAATATTAACAGCATTGCGTTTCAGGTGATTGGAACGTTTACTGACCCGGGTGACGAAAGGCAGGAGAGTATCGTGTACATCCCCATTTCCACAGCACAAAAAGTTTTCAGCGGGGGAGATCGGATTCACAATATCATTTTTACGTTGCAGGATACCGATGTGGAGTCGAGCAAGGAGATTCAGGAATTGCTCAAGAAGGAAATAGCAGCTCGTCACCGCTTTGATGTGAACGATAAACGTGCTCTGGATATTAGGAGCAACCTGGAACGATTTGAAAAATTCATGACCCTTTTCAGCAATGTCAGGGTCTTTATCTGGATTATCGGGATAGGCTCAATTATTGCTGGAATTGTTGGGGTCAGCAATATCATGCTGATCGTTGTTAAAGAACGAACCAAGGAGATCGGAATACGCAAAGCTCTGGGCGCTACACCCTGGTCGATTATTGAATTGATTATCACCGAATCGGTATTGCTGACGTCGGTTTCGGGATACATCGGTATGATATTTGGCGTTATTGCCCTGGAATTTATGGCTAAAACCATAAGAGGGGTTGATTACTTTGCCAATCCTGAAGTGGATCTTAAAGTGGCTTTCAGTGCCATCTTACTGCTGATTGTTGCCGGGGCCATGGCCGGGTATTTTCCCGCTAGAAAGGCTGCTGCCGTTAATCCTGTTGAAGCCTTGAGGGACGAATAATATGCTACCAGATAGAGACAGTCTGCAGGAAATCCTCAATACGCTCAGGAAGAACAAGCTGCGTTCGACACTGACCGCGTTTGGGGTTTTCTGGGGGATTTTCATGCTGGTGGTTATGCAGGGGGCGGGGCAAGGTTTGCACAACGGGGTAACAGATGATTTCTCCAGGTTTGCCAGCAACGCTGTTTATATGTGGACCCGGAATACCAGCATCCCCTATAAGGGTCTCCCCAAGGGACGTCGCTATTATTTTGATAATGATGATATCGACGCTTTGCAAAAAAACATCCCGGAAATCCAATATATCGCACCCAGGATGCGCATGCAGAAATCAGAGGGCAGCAATAATGTCACTCGTGGACTGCGAACAGGCGTATTTGATATCTATGGTGACTACCCGGCAGTCATTCATATCCAGCTTATGGATATAATGAAAGGGAGGTTCCTCAATAATCTTGATATTGAAAGAAAAAGAAAAGTGGCGGTGATCGGTAAACGTGCTTATGAAATATTGTTTCCGGGCAATGAAGACCCAATTGGGGAGTATATAGAGATCAGCGGTGTCTTTTTCCAGGTGATTGGTATATTTAACATCGAAAGCCTGGACGAGGGGGAAGCCGATGATTTAAAAGCAGTTTATGTTCCGTTGTCAACGTTCCAGCAATCGTTTAATTACGGCCGTATCGTCGGTTGGTTTTCCCTGACTTCCAAGCCGGGGATTTCCGTTTCAGTCGTCAAGGAAAAAGCTATCCGGATTCTGGCAAAGCGCCATAAAGTATCTCCTGATGACAAAAAGGCAATCGGCTTTTGGAATTCAGAAGAGGAGTTCAACAAAATTGAACGGCTTTTTACGGGCATTAATTTTCTGATCTGGTTTGTGGGAGTGCTTACTCTTATCGCTGGGGTGATTGGCGTGAGCAACATCATGCTGATTGTTGTCAAGGAACGCACCAGGGAGATTGGTATCAGGCGGGCTATTGGAGCAACTCCTGCCAGGATAGTCAGCCAGATCATTTCCGAATCGGTTTTGCTGACTTCTTTTTCCGGATACTGGGGACTGGTTATCGGTGTGGCGCTGTTGGAGGTTGTTTCCATTTTGACTGAAAAATATGCAACCAAATCAAGCATGTTCAGTCGCCCGGAGGTTGATTTTAATATGGCTGTGCTGGCTTTGGGAGTCCTTGTGGTATCAGGTATCCTTGCCGGCTTAATCCCGGCACAACGGGCAGTCTCTGTAAAACCCGTGGACGCGATTCGCTACGAGTAAAACTATGAAACGACTATTGAAAATATTTATTTTAATACTGGTACTCGGGATATTTGCCGGAACCCTGTTTTTTCTGTATCAGAAATCACGGAAGAAACCTGTGGTTTATAAAACCGGCAAAACCTTCATCACCACGATTGTGAAGAAATCAGTCGTGACCGGAACCGTTATTCCGAGAAAGGAGATCGAGATCAAACCGCAGATCATTGGCATAATAGATGAGATCTATGTCCAGGCCGGGGATGTGGTCAAGGAAGGCGACCTGATAGCTAAAATACGTGTCACACCCAATATGGTAACCCTGAACAACGCAGAAGCCAGGCTGAAACAGGCTAAGATCGCCCTTGATGATGCACAAATCACCTATGAGCGGCAGAAAGGCTTCTACGAAAGCTCCTTTAACGATGGGCAGATGATTCTGCAGAATGCCAATCCCTTTATGATTAAACTGAATGCAGCACTGTTCAAACTGCAGAAAGCCCGGCTGGTTCTGGAGGACGCCCGGGCCGAGCACGAAAATCAGAAACAGCTGCGGCAAAAGTCTTTTATATCTGCTGAGGATTTCAAGAATGTTGAACTGGCCCTGAGAAAGGCAGAATCGGATTATAAGGAAGCCGTAGACAACCATCAGCTGGTCAGGGAGGAAACCCAGAAAACCATTGAGCAGGATTACCAGAAAACGAAACTGGCCCTAAATAAAGCGGATGCCGAATTTACCGCAGCCCGCAACAATCTCCAGCTAATCAGCGAAGGGGTTACCGATGAAAAAGCTGAAGATGCCAACACGCTGATACGCTCCACAACGGATGGAATGGTACTGGATGTTACCGTCAAGGAAGGAAACCTGGTCATTGAAAGCAGCACTTCCAATGTCGGCACCACCGTCGCCATCGTGGCCGATATGAACGATATGATCTTTGAAGGCAGTATCGACGAATCAGAAGTGGGAAAAATCCGGGAGGGAATGAGTCTGATCTTGACAATTGGCGCTATCGAGAAGGAGGCCTTCAACGCATCCATTGAGGATATCGCTCCCAAGGGAAAAAAGGTCAGTGGTTCCATCCAGTTCGATATCCGGGCAAAAATGAAACTGAGGAAATCACAATTTGTCCGTGCAGGATACAGCGCCAATGCAGACATCGTCCTGGAAAAAAGGGAGAAGGTCCCCGCCATCAAGGAGCGCTGGATTATATTTGATGAAGGAAAAACATTTGTTGAGGTTGAAACCCAACCCCAGGTTTTCACCAGAAAAGAGATCGAGGTGGGCCTTTCCGACGGCTTGAACATTGAGGTTATTGCAGGACTTGGCGAGAATGACAGGATTAAAATTCCCAACTGAAAACAATGCATTCCTGCTTTACGATGATCTTGCAGGATCAAAAATATTTTACTATTCGGTACATCCTCCGCCGAGGGGATTATGATCCAAAATATGAGGTGCGAGACTCGCAGCACCGAACAGAATCCATCCATGAAGCTGTTGGAAAACGTCCTGTTTTCCATCGTTTTGTATCACAATCCCCTCCGTCTCCGGAAATATGGTGAATAGTTACAAAAAGACGTTTATTGAAGTGGTTTGTTGCGGATACCTATATGGAACATCTTGGTGAAAAAAGAAGACTTTGAACAGCTCAAAAAGAAAGAAAATTTAGCAGTTATTGGCGGGGGAAATGTGGCCTTTGACGCGGATCGAAGTGCCTGCAGAATGGGGCCGCATCTCCGTTGACCAGGTCAGTCTGCAAAACAGCGACAAGGACTGGGTCTTTATCGTTGGAGACAACCGGCGAGTTGGGTGACAGGAACTCTTTCTTTTCAAAGTTTTGAATAATGATTCCCTGTGTAATAAGCCCCACTGAACAGAGATCAAGGAGGTCAAGCGGATTCACCTTCATTCTTCGAAACACTGTTTTAGCTCCAGAGCCACTACCCGGAAAAACCCTGACTTTCTTGCTGCTCCCAGGCAGCATCCTCAACAGGTATAGTAAGCATACGCTCACTTTCGAAAAGTCAGGCCAACCTATCAATAATTATTTTATTCCTTCAAAATGAGAACGGGGCATCCAGTCCTAGCGGTTCTAGGATAATGTAATATTTGATATAATATGATTATTCAGGCCTAGTGCTTTAATTTGGCAGTCAACCTGGTTGGTCAATTGATGACTATATCCAAGGATTTAACCCGATTTTTTCCATTTACCCGACTGGTTGTCTCAAGCATCAAAAAAAATTATGCGACCCTTAATAACTGACAGGTTCTAACTATAGCTATTGTATGTATTTACAGGTGGATAATTAAATCGATAAATCTAAAAAATAAACTTGACAGAGTGGGCGGGGAGAAATTATTAAGTAAGTGAATGCTAACTTAAAACCAGGGTTTAATTGATGATCATCAAGAAAAGAATGAAGAGTGAAGAGCGAAGGCTGATAATTTTACAGACTGCAAAACCCCTTTTTGCCATGAATGGTTTCAACGGGACCTCAGTCAAAGAGATTGCCAAGGCAGCGGATGTGTCCGAGGCATTGTTATATAAGCATTTCTCCAGCAAGGCGGACATTTATAATGAGATATTGTCCTATGGTGAAAACGTAGCGTCCCATACGGCCAGGGAATTGGATCGGATTAAGCCGGGAGCTGAAAAGCTGGTAATGATCGTATACTTGATGTTCGAGCAGGTACTCTTTGACGTACCGGGTCAGAATGGAGAACAGGAAGTACATGAGCGCTTTATGTTCAACAGTTTTCTGGAAAATGGCAATTATGCCCGGGCTCACTTTAAATCCCTTGAAAATGCCAGCTGGCATTTGATTGAGGAGTGCTATCAGGTTGCTGAAGAAAATGCACATTTGGTAGACATGCCTATCTCATTCACACATCGGGCCTGGTTTGTACATCATCTGGCGATGGCATTGAATCTGTGTCATTTACCGGAAACGCCAGCCTTTGAATATGAGGGGTCAAAAGAAGAACTTTCGGAACAGGCAACTTTTTTTGCCCTGCGGGGTATCGGCCTAACCGATGAAGCCATTCGTCGGTTTTTCAAACCTGATGAACTGAGAGCGTTAAAGCGCACTATGTACCAGGGTGATATTCACTAGTATCATCCTCCCTTCGGAATTCCGCCGGGATTCCGAATATTCGTATGGTAGCCGGGGGTATTTCCCCACCAATTGATGGTTGCTGCCAGACAGGTCTTATAAACAACCAACGGAGGAGATTATGGCTTTGGGAAAATATGCAGTGGATTATGAAGAACGGGTGAACTATCCCCGTCTTCGCAAAGAGCGGCTTGATAAGGCGAAAGAGCAGCTGAATAAATCGGGAGCAGGAGCGATCATCACCTGGGACGAGGCCAATATCCGCTACCTGACCTCTTACTATGTGACGACCCCCATGCGTCCCGCAGAGATACAGTGTGTTCTACTTCCTCGCAATGGAGAGCCGATCCTGTTTGGTGGTGGAACACCTTCGGAAGCAGAACGGCGCATGCCCTGGATGAAGGACCGGGTTCGTCCGGGATTTCCACCTTTCAAAGTGATTTCAGATAATGAAGACCATATTGCTGTTCTGATTACTGTAGACACGATTGGAAAAGTGCTGGCTGAGCATGGTCTGGAAAAAGAGCCTCTCGCTATCGAAGGAACGGTCTGCGGTATAATTCTGGAGCGGGCATTCAAAAAGGCCGGCATCGAGGTTATTCACGGAAAACCGATTTTAGACGCCGCCCGAGTCCTCAAGACACAGGATGAGATCGAACTGATGCGCATCACCTGCCAGAATTCCGAATCGGCTTTTGCAGCGATCGTTGACGCCATCAGACCCGGCGTGCGGGAGTGCGATTTGGTAGGAATTGGCGTTAAAGCATTGTACCAGGAAGGCGCTGATCATACCGAAGATCTGGTCTGCTGCTCTGGCTACAACACCAACCCTTACGGCTGGTCTTTTACGGACAAACCCCTTCGTCCCGGGGACCTGGTATATATTGATGTGGACGGGAGCTCCTACCAGGGTTACAAATCCTGCGTCTACCGCACCTTTTGTGTGGGAAAGGCCACCCAGGAGCAGAAGGAGCTCTACCAGGAGTGCTATGAAATGTTATACGCAGGGATCAACGTGATCAAGGAAGGGGTGACCAATCACGATGTGGCATCAAAATGGCCGGATTCACCGGAATACTGGGGATACAGTGATTGGGCTGAGGTCATGCCGTATGCGGTTGGTCATGGTCTGGGTTTGACCCTGCATGATCCGCCTGGCATCAGCGCCTATATGATGGCCATGGGCATACCGCCTACGGAACTGAAAGAAGGGATGGTGATTGCCCTGGAGACATACGCCGGACATAAGGGCGGCAAGCATGGTGTTCGCCTGGAAGAGGACATCCTGGTCACCAAAGACGGATACGAAATCCTCTCCCGTTGGCCCATCAAAGAGCTGATGGAGTGTTGGATTCCCTACAATTAGTCTGAAACGGTTGTCTGTTGAGACCATCAATCGACCATTCCCGGTTTTCGGGAATGGCAAATCATGAGGAGTTACACCATGTCACAATCAATCGTTTCAATTGTCAAGGGTACTGATGCGGAGCTAATGGTCGAACAAGCGCTCGATCACCTGGGCGGGGTTAAATCACTGATCAAGGAAGGGTCGACAGTCGTACTGAAGCCAAATGCCGGCCATCCAGGTGGTCCGGAATCTGCCATCAACACCAGCCCGGCGGTTCTGACTGCAGCGATCAAGGTCATTCAGAAGGCGAATCCGGGGAAAATCATCCTGGCCGAAGCTGCGGCTATCGGTTGTGAGACCATGGAATGTCTGGAAGTCAGTGGATTGAAACAAGCGGCCCTTGATGCCGGAGTGGATGATATCCGGGATATCAAGGCGGATACAGACCTGGTGCAGGTTCCGATCAAAGAGCCCACTTCCGATATCAAACATGTGGATCTGCCCCGATTTCTACTGGAAGCCGACCACTTTGTGAACCTGCCCATTTTTAAATCCCATGTCAGCATGGTTTTCAGCTGTGCGCTGAAGAATATAAAAGGGGTGGTTCAGGACATCGTTCATTACGTGATGCACACCACTGACCTGGCAGCGGCCATGATGGATCTCGGAGATATCATCCGTCCCGATTTCACCATTGCCGACATGATTCACCCGATGGAGGGATACGGCCCCCATTCAGGAACTGCGGCAGACGTCGGTTGCGTTCTGGCCGGGAAAGATATGGTCGCCCTTGATGCGACCGCCTGTCGGATCGTAGGACTGACGCTTGAACAGGTACCCTACTTTGATGCGGCGAAGGAAAAAGGCCTTGGTGTTTTTGAAGAGGAGCAGATTGAGATTCGTGGCAACAGCATAGCCGATGTTCACAAACCGCTCTTTATGCCCTATCTGGATGGATTTGAGGCCTTTCCGGAATATACCTTTCACGTGGAGCGAGCCTGCAGTTCCTGCCAGGGCCTGGCCGCCTTTACCATGTCCAAGCTGAAATCCCTGGGCGAATATGACAAGAACGCCGGCATGCACGTTGCCATCGGGAAAATCCGAGGTATTCCGGAAAATTTGAAAGATGGGAAGGATCTGCTGCTGTTTGGCGACTGCACCAAATCGCTGCAGAAACGGCTTGAAAAAGAAGGTCGGACAGCACTGCACTGCGAAGGATGTCCTCCCGGCGAACCGTTTCCAGCCTGGATGATGATCCAGCGCATGACGGCTGAAGAGATCGTCCTTTCCGAAGGCGAGGCCCTGAGAAAAAGAATGGAAGATGAAGATGCACTCTTCAGGAAGTGGGTTGCGGAACAGGGGGGTCGCTAAGACATGGTATCAGCGCAAATCATTGTCTGTCTCCGAAGGCCAATGAAAGGCAACTCCCACATTGAATAAACATTTCAGATCGAGGTGCGCCGCACGTGACCATGCAATATTGTGAATCCCGGGATGCCTGTGCATGATATTTTTTGCAATCGAATTGGATAAATGGAGGAATACATATGTCAGATGTAACTCACGTTATCGCCGAGGAAGATGCTGTCAGAATCATTACGAAAATTAACTAGATTGAAACTGCAACAGGTGAAGGAAGAGAGCCGTCTGGCCGTTGAAGGTTAAAGAAACGGATAAAATGAATTAAAAAGGGCAGATGGAAGCGAAGGATAAATCTGCCCGACATACCGATAAACATTAACGGGAAATAAAATAACATGGAAAAAATTAAGAGACTCTTAGCCGGCATCAGGGGAATGTTCTACTATCTTCGTTTAGCCAAGGAAAGAAAGATGTCGCTGGGGAGCATACTTGAAAAGCAGGCTCGAAAAAGGCCGACAAGAACATGTTTGATTTTTAATGACCGGAGATACACTTACGAGGAAATCAATGATGCGGCAAATCGGTATAGTCATCTGCTTTTATCAAGAAGCATCAAAAAGGGAGATACAGTTGCGCTTCTCATGGAAAACAGGCCCGAGTACCTGATCGTGCATGCCGGACTGGCCAAAATCGGTGTTGTCCCTGCACTTCTCAACAACAACATTCGCGGTGATGTTCTCGTCCATGCTATCAATATCGTTGGCGCAAAGGTATTGATTGTCGGCCATGAATTGCTGGAAGAGTATCTTACCATAACCGATCGTATCCAGTTGGAAAATCCTAACATAGTGTTTTTGGAAAAAGAATCCACTGAGCTGAGTACTCCCGAAGGAATGGCGGATCTGGGACCACTGCTTCAATCATCGCCCTGCGAAAACCCTGTCACCACGTCTTTGATCACATCCAAAGACATTCTGGAGTATATCTACACATCTGGCACTACCGGCATGCCCAAGGCAACTGTTCTAAAGCATCAGAAATGGCTGCAGCTGGGATTCGGTGGAGGTGGGTTCGCCATGAAAGCAATAGATACCGATATTCAATATTTTTGCCTCCCGCTGTACCATAACAGCGGTATCAATATTGCGTGGGCCATGACACTGATATCAGGTGGCACGATTGTACTGAAAAGGAAGTTTTCAGCGAGCAACTTCTGGGATGACATACGAAAGTATCAGGCCACCCATTTCATTTATATCGGTGAGTTATGCCGATACTTGAATAATCAACCCAAAAAACCAAATGATGCAGACAATACGCTGAAGTACATTATGGGTAACGGAATGAGAAAGGAATATTGGGTTGAGTTTCAGAAACGATTTCAGATAGCGCGTATCATTGAGGTATATGGTGCGACAGAAGGAGTCGGCGGGTTGACAAATACCAAAGGGGTTCCAGGTATGATCGGCCAGCTGACCACAGCCGGTATTTTCAGAATGGGAGAATTGGCAAAATATGACAGGGATTCTGAAGAACTCATACGTGACGCCGACGGGAGAGTCCAGAAATGCGAAGTTGGCGAGACTGGAATCTTTCTTGCTAAAATCACCCATACAAATCCGTTTTCCGGCTATAAAAGCAACAAAAAAGCGACGAGTTCAAAAATTCTGGAAAATGTCTTTAAGCCAGGTGATAAATACTTCATGAGCGGAGATCTTTTCAAACTACATGAAAACACTTATGTCTCATTTGTAGACCGGCTCGGCGACACCTTTAAATGGAAAGGAGAAGTGGTCTCAACGAACGAAGTTGCAGACATCATCAATAAATACGGTCAAATAGACGATGCGAATGTTTATGGCGTGACAGTGGAGAAAGCAGAAGGGCGGGCAGGAATGGTTACTCTGACCCCGCTGGCTGATGAAGTAATTGATTGGGATAAATTCTCAAATTATATCACAGAGAATCTGGCTGTATATGCAAGACCCTATTTTGTGAGGCTCAGTGAAAAGGCAGATGCAACAACAAGTTTTAAACAACTGAAAACCAGACTTAAGGCCGAAGGTTTTGATCCGGGGAGCATCTCGGAACCTCTTTTCTTTCTTGATCCCTTGAAAAAGCAATATGTGAAACTTACACCGTCCATTTATAAAAATATTCAAGCTGGATCTATAAGATTTTGAATCTTCCCAAATCCAGGCAACTGTTACCAGATTGTTGGAAGATGACGAATATAGATTGGAGAAGCTGAAAAAACCTAGGGTAAATCGCTATGAAAAAAAAGGTTCTTGCTATCGTTCTGATTCTGGTTGCGTTGATCGCCGGCCTGTTTATGTTTAGGTCCTCTTTAATCGACATCGCTATTAAGCGCCAGGCAGAAGCCATAGGCTATCGTTTTCAACACGGACTATTAAGTGATGCGAAACTGCACGTGATCATGGTGGGGACTGGTACGCCCAACGTGAATCCCAGACGGGTTCAATCGAGTGTGGCTGTAATTGCGGATGGTGTATTTATCCTCTTTGATGCGGGCGCAGGCGCTGCCGATCAGGCCGACAAACTCGGGCTGCCTTTGAGTGAACTGAAGGCCGTATTCCTGACCCATCTCCATTCGGACCATATGGCCGACCTGCCTCTGGTCGCGAGCAAAGGTTGGCGGTACGGACGCACCACCCTGCTTGATATATATGGTCCGGGGGGAACTATCGATATGATGGCCGGATTCAACCAGGCCCATCGTCTTGACCGGCAGTACCGATATGAAAACGTAAAAGAGTATTTCGCTCCTCTAGATATTGCTGTGCCGATTGCACATAATATCGGTACACCCGGTCCGACTGAAAAGAAGCTGGTGCATCAGTTTTCCAATGGCCTGAAGGTTTACGCTTTTGCAGTGGAACATGCCCCGGTCGAGCCGGCATTTGGATACCGAATCGAATACAAGGGCCGAACGGTGGTGATCAGCGGCGATACCAAGGCTTGCGAAAACATGGCTCGCCAGGCAGAAGGTGCGGATATTCTGATTCATGAAGCCTGGAATAAAAACCTGGTGAATAAGATGCTGGACTTAACCGCTTCCGACGCTGACGCGACATCAAATAGATCCACGCGCATGCTTCGACACCTTGGAGAACAGGTCCAGAATTACCATACCAGTCCGGTCAGCGCAGCGAAGATTGCATCCCGGGCCAAGGTTAAAAAGCTGGTCTTTACCCATATCGCTCCGCCAATGGGACCATGGCTTCCCCGGCGCCTGGTCACACAGCCCTTTTTCCTGCAAGGCGTATCAGACGTGTACAAAGGCGAGGTGGTGATAGGCGAGGATGGAATGCATTTTGAGCTTGAATTTAATTAAATAGAGACCCCTAAGAAAGCGGGTTCTACCGCATATCTTGATTTAGCCTGGAAACCAGGATCTATTTGTACCTCAAAAGGGAGGAATAAAATGAAGAAACGTTTTATTCGAATTTTGATTGTCATCGTTGGATTATTGATCGTGATACCCATCCTGTTTGTCGTGACTGGATTGGTAGACAGAGTTGTGGAACGAGTGATCGAGAAGCGGATTTACCGGGTGGACAACAGTGTATTAACTGATCCGGGCATTCATGTAATGATGGCAGGTACCGGCACCCCCAACTACGATCCGATTCGAAACCCCACCTGCGTGGCGTTGGTGGCGGGTGGTGAATTCATGTTGTTTGATGTGGGGGACGGGTGCACAACCACTCTGGATTCAATGGACATGCCGATAAATGAGATAAAAACAGTCTTTTTCACCCATTTTCATTCGGATCATATAAATGGCCTGGGACATTTGATCGCCTTTACCTGGGTTCAGGGGAGAAAGGAGCCGATTCATGTGTATGGTCCACCGGGGGTTGAAAATGTTGTCAATGGATTCGCATTGGCAGCCAAAGAAGACATACTGATTCGCGCCAATCCTCGAGCGTTAGCCCCCCTGGATGCAAAACTCGCAGTTGGGATACATCATGAATTCCGCTACCCCGAAGATGGAACGCCGGTTATTGTCTGGCAGAAAAATGGTGTGGTGGTGAAAGCCTTTAAAAACGATCACTATGATGTGGAGGTCTCGTGTGGTTACCGGATCGAATATAAAAACCGGGTGATTGTCGTGAGTGGTGATACCGTAAAAAGTGATTTTGTCATTCAAAATGCCAGAAACGCCGATATTCTGATTCATGAAGCGTTTAATCCTGACATGGTCCAAACCGCAATCAAAATATTCAGAAACACCGGCACTCCCGACGGTATCTGGAAGGCAGACCATATCAGCAAAGTGATAAAACATCATGTCAATACCCTTGAAGTCGCCCAGGTGGCCAAAGCGGCCGGGGTTGGCAAACTGGTTTTGTATCATGTGGGACCCGGTATTCCGGATAACTGGATAATTAAGAGGCAATATAAAAAAGGAATGTCCGATATTTACCAGGGACCGATTGTCATTTCCAAGGATAAGGATCGGTTTTACCTTGAACCGGGACAAGATTAAACTTCCCCGTCTTGCTGAGGGAAAGTAGGCCCCCAAAGCTACTGGAACTCATCCCTCAGCTTCCCACTAAATGATTCGTTTTATCCACTTTCCCACGGATTTTCACGAGGATCCACCATTTTTGAGGTGTTTGGCATCCACATCAGAAGAGATCGCAGCAGTCGTCGCCGAGACAATAAAAGTAAACGGCGTTGAACGGGGCCTAATCAAGCTGATGGCCTACTGAAACGAGGAAGTCATTACAAAACTGGTGCTGGACGCTAACAACCGTGGCTTCAATATCGGCATCATGAAGGGGACGGATGGGTTTCTGGCGGAGGATTCCACCGAATCGGTCTTTATTGTCAAGGACGGCGTGCTTAAAACACCGCCTCTGGGGCGGGTCCTGTCCAGTATCTCCCCGCGGACGTATACCTGCTGCTGAACCAAATTGCGGATTGGCTGTGATAGCCTATTCCTTGGGAAACCAGATGTCCCCTTACTCGACACCGCCAATTGCCCTGAGTCAGATATTGAACCTGTCACTGAGCAAGGGGACATTCAAGAATAAATCCAGGACCTATATTGATTCATACCTGGCGACGCTGGTTGTCCAGGTGGAACAAGATAACCAGGGAAAGCCTGCTGTTCAGCCAATGAAGGTGAGTGACGTCCAGGGCGAGCTCAGAGCAGATTGAAATATATAGCCCAACGCGTTATGCTGCAGATATCAGGCATTCATCAGATATCGGGGTACCCTTTTAAACGCAGACTGAACTCAAGAACAGAGGACTCAAATGGCAACCTATAAAATTCATCCGATTGTAATGGGAACAAAGGTCTTTGATAAGAGTATGATGACCTATCAAGCCAATAACGGCATAGAGTTTACGATAGCGATCTATTGCTGGTATATAGAAGGAGGCGATAAAAAAATTCTAGTCGATACGGGAGAGCGGCATCCCATACAATCTGAATCACGTGAAAAAGCGATTGGCGGTAAAATCTACACCTTTGAAGAGGGCTTAAAAAAATGGGGTCTGGTACCGGAAGATATCGATATTGTGATTCACACACACTTGCACAATGACCATTGTGAAAACGACAGCAAGTGCACCAATGCCAGGTTTTTCATCCATGAAAAAGAACTGGAACATATCAATGACCCCCATCCCCTCGACTATCGTTACAATGACGAGTTTATCTGGGACATCGAAGACAATGGGCAGATTACCGCTGTTACAGAAGACCAGGAAATTGTACCCGGCATATCGGTCCGTCATACACCCGCCCACACAGAAGGGGGCTTGTCTGTCTTCATCGATACCCCGGCCGGAAAAACAGCGATTACCGGGTTTTGCGTGATCAACGAAAATTTCTTCCCGCCACCCGCCATTAAGGGACTGGAAATGGACGTCATTCCCCCGGGTACCCACATTGATGTATACAAAGCGTACGACATCCTGGAACAGGTCAAGGCAGAGGCTGATATCCTGCTGCCCCTCCATGAACCCGAATTCGCCGCCATCGATACTATCGGAGAGAAAAGCTGAGAAAGAAAAGGGGACAGGATACTTATCTTAATTAAGTATCCTGTCTATTTTTTATCCTCAGAGCGGTGGGGATCTGTTCGATGATGTCTGTTACCTGGCTGGCCGGGGTCGGGTTGGCAAGTTTTCCAGCCAGTCGGTTGGTGCGGGCTGCCAGGGTGCAGGCCTCAGTGATGCCCAACCCGGAAGAGATCAAGGCTGCAGTCATGCCGGTAACCGTATCCCCGGTTCCACCCATGGCCTCAAGCGCCTCCACGACCGGTTCGTTTACCTGCTTGATGATCTCTCCTCCCGATACGATCAGGTCTGTCGCCCCTTTGATCAGCAGGTTTCTGGCAGCGTTTTTGTGTTGATAGGCCCGTGAGATGAGGTCCTGGACCTTGTTCTGTTCGTGCAGGATGAACCCGCGGGTGTAAAAGGGGTGAGGGGCATTTTCGTCGGCCAGGAAGGCCAACTCTCCGATATCAGGGGTAAACAGGTCATACTCACCTGCATATCCGCTCATCTTCGCCGCGTACATAAAACCGGCGTCTGCGATCAAGGTTGGCTGTTGCTGCATTTCCTGCAGGGCAAACAGCACCCTGCAGTGCCAGTCAACATCAGGTTGCAGATAGTGAAATACGATAGTACTGAAGAGGTACTCTCGGATATGCTCAGTCAAGTAGGCATACAGCTCCCTGCTCCCATGTCCCAGGCCGATGTCACCGGCCAGAATGGCCAGGGGCTGCTCTGCTCCAAAAACCTCACAGACTTTGCAGGCCGAAGCGATCAGGGCAGGGGTGCCACGTTGAATCGGGATATCTGTTTTTTCCACAGTCAGGCACCTGCTCTTCAACGCCGATTTTCCAATGAGCAGGCCCAGGTTCGGGTCGGGAACCGTTCCGACAATGATCAGCATTGTTGTTGAATCTCCTCGTAGGCCAGCTGTAGCGCGTATCCGCAAAGTGTATGGCCGATATCACGAGGTGTGGGGGCGTCCTGAAGTTTTTTCCCGACCATTTCCTGCGCCAGGTAGGGGACGTCAGGGCAACCGCCGCCTGAGATATTCACAATCATTGTGGACTGTTTATCAACGGTAATCTTCATATTGGCGGCCCGAACCATCAGGTAATCTCCAAAGTCCCGGGTCTGGAAGATATCCACCGGTTGCAGCAACTCGCTGTTTAGCGGCACAACATCCAGGATAGAAGCCCCTTGCTTCTGTAACACACAACGGACCCGAAGCTCCTCCACCAGCTGAAACTCAATCACCAGGTCACACCCTTTTCGCAATTCCGGGGGCGGGCCTTTGACGCTGACGTCGCAACCCTCTTTTTTCAGAATCTGCTCAGCCCGAATCACCTCGCTGGTGTTTTCAAAAACCAGCAGCCCCAGTCCATGGTGACTGCTTTTTCGAAAACGACGCTTCAGGTTTTGTATCACCCTTCCGATCAGTCTCATGCTTTTGAGGCCTGAATGTTGTATTCACCATCGACTGCGTTGACAACATCCACAGTCCAGTTATTGTCGACAACGGCCCGCTTCACATTTTCCAAAGCGCTCTCTGTGTCTACCAGAATTTCCAGTTTGCCTGCTTTCAGCTGCTTGATTTTTTCAACGGTTAACAGAACCGGCTGGGGGCAGGATAGGCCCCGGGCATCTACGATATTGCTCATTCTTTATCTCCTATGATTTTTTTCTCATGGTTAACCCCAGAAAAGCACAAACAACCAACCCAACGATGACCGCAATGGCGCCGTTCGGCCCAATTCCCTTTGGTGAACTGGCCAGTCCGAAGTTATGTGCGAAAGCGGCACCAACAATCATGCCGACAACAAAAACAGCTGCATCAGAATCCCCTTCCCCAGTTAAAAACAGCTGCCTCCCCGGACATCCACCGGCCAGCGCAAAAGCCAGTCCCGCCAGTGCCATGCCCAGAAAGTTCCACAGCCCATCTGTATGGGCAACCGGTTGCCCGCTGAAGCCGGGGTTGAACTGCCCAACGAGCAGGTTGACAACAAAAGCGGCTGCAAGTAGCGCAATCAGCCCGAGCAAGAGATGCAACTGCCTGAAAAGGATCAGGTCCCGGAAAGCGCCCATGGTACAAAACCGACTGCGTTGAGCCAGAAATCCGATCAGGAGTCCGGCGCCAATGGAGATGATGATGGGTGCGTGAGCCGCTCCGGGTCCTTTCAGGCTATAGAACAGAACGCCGCTTTTATTTTGCCCGCTGATTTGAGGATAAATCAGCATCAAAACAAACAAACCCAGCATGATCAGGGGAAACACCAGACCCGATGATCCATGTGATTTATAAGACCGCCCCGGGTTATATCCGGCTTTAAAGAACAGAGTCCCGATCCAGATTCCGGCAATAAGGCCTGCGAGTCCGACGATGGCGTTGCCGTCACCACCCGCGATGCGCAGGACGGTTCTCCATGGGCAACCCAGGAAAACCAGTGCCCCGATCATGGCAAAGACGCCCATGATAAAGCGGGCGAAGGGCGCTGAGCCCCCTCTGGCCTTAAACTCTCCGAACATCAGTGCTGCGGCAAAAGAACCCAGCACAAAGCCTATGACCTCCGGTCTCAAATACTGAACCACTCCCGCCCGATGCAGGCCGACGGCCCCTGCGATATCCCTCTCGAAACAAGCGACGCAAATTCCCATGTTAGGCGGGTTACCGAGATACTGTAACAAAGAGGCAAGCACTCCAATAATCAAGCCAACGGCAATCATGCCCCAGCGGGTGGCAAAAATGTTCTTTTTCATATCGTTTTCAGAATTGAGAAGTATGAAGGATCTGCCAATCGACAAATACGTTTTTAATCAAGTAATATGTGATATTAATATCATCCGCAAATAATATATTGACATATCGAATATTACAAATAGAAAATATCTATATAAAAACGAACAATCATAGACATTCAAAATATCAGGAGCAACATGGACCTGTGGCGTCTTAAAGTGTTTTGCCGGGTTATCAGCAGTAAGGGCTTTTCCAGCGCGGCGAAGGAGCTTCGCCTGACCCAGCCGACCGTCAGTGCACATATCAAGGAATTGGAATCGCATTTCAACTGTAAACTGATTGATCGGATCAACAAGCAGGCAAAACCGACGGAGGCCGGACAGATCCTCTTTCAATCTGCCAGGAAACTGTTAAAGGATTATGATAAACTTGAAATCACGCTATCCGATTATCAGGGGGAGTTTAAGGGGAAGCTGACCATCGGTGGCAGCAACATTCCCGGGGAGTATATTCTTCCTAGAATAGCCGGTGAATTTCGCAACCATTATCCCGATATTTTCCTGTCTCTATTGATTCAAAACAGCACTGATATTGTCAGTCGAATTCTGGATGATAGGATTGAACTGGGCTTTGTGGGAGTGGAAATCAATGACAATCGAATCTGCCAGACTCAATGCTTTGAGGATGAGCTGAGCCTGGTGACTCTGAACCGGGACCCCTGGCTGAAAATTGATACCATAAAAGCAGCAGACCTCCTGGGCATTCCTTTCATTACCCGAAAACACGGGTCTGGTACCTTGAAAACCTTCAAGGAGAGAATCGGCACGCAGGGGATTGATATCAAACAGATGAACGTTGTAGCCGAATTCGGGAGCACGACCGCTGTTGTCCAGGGGATAAAAAACAACCTGGGGGCGTCGGTGATTTCGACCATAGCGGTTGCGGATGAGCTGGCATCCGGAGACCTGAAGGCGATTCGCATTGAGGGAGTGGACCTGCATCGTCATTTCTATATGACATACCAGAAACAACGTACACTAACGCCCCTGGCCAAACTGTTCATGGAATTTATCGAAAAGGGAAAGTAACCCTCAGGGAGTTAGATTTTTTAATCAAATAGATGATCGCAGGGTGCAGAAGGATTAGTGGACTGATCACTAAGAGATCTCAATGAAGTATTGCTAAAGGATTCGTTAATCCGGTTGACCAGATGGGATGAAATCAGAAACCACGGCCTTTAGGGGGGGGGGGATTGTTTAATCATTTAATCAGGCTTTTGGGAATTCTTGATAGCACGATAAATGCCCTCATCTCGACACTTAACCCATTGGTGACGCTCGTTAAACTTAAATTCGGATGGTCAATAAAGAAAAGAATATCAATCAATCTTTTCAGTTTTTATACTTGTTTCAGTAATTTCGTATTGAAAAGTCTTTGTCGGCTTAAGTTTTTTATCTGAAAAAATCACATAGTTGTTACCATCCGATATTGAGCTTTTATAAATTATACCGTGGAATCCGATTTGTTTCAGCAATTCACAAAGATATTGGCTCGGCAGGTATTCCAGATTTGCTTCACTTGGGATGATAGGCCGTGAAAGCTCTTTTCCTAGGTGTTCCAAAAATGGCATATTCTCATAAATGAGTGCCACCTCGTCTTCCTCATTCAATTCAAAAGGACTGATTTTATTTTTCGGGTCTCTTAAGTCAGCCAATTCAAGATCACGCAACAAATGGAGTTCTGCAACAGTGACTCTTTCCCCCTTATGCCCTCTGATCTCTGAAATGGCAGTATCAATTGTGGATGCAACGTAGAGGTAGGGTATGCCAGCAGGATTGGCTCTACCATTTCCAACCTGTTTAGATGGAGGCTTCCCCATGTTCCGGGGCGGATAAGGTTTGTCTTGATTGTTGATTCGGGAACGATAGAAAACTTGAGATCCCTTTTTTATATACGTACGGATATAATTTCGGAGTAGACGGATTTGTGCTCTTTCTGGGGCATCGTTAGGAAAGAATCGATTGTTATGCTTTAGTTCTTCTCGAAAATTTTCCCAGAGCTCAATATTTCTTTTATCCTGCAGATGCTTTGGTTTAAACTTAGATTTAAGGGGAAATCCTGATCCAATGACTCTTTTAAGTAACCGCTGCTGTGTTTTTGCATCAGTAATCGCAAACACATTCCAATCTCTTTGAATTAATTCGATTATTCTCTTACCCTTGTCATTAACTTCATAAAGATTCAACAGTGGTTCGAATCGGTCAAACAACAACTCGGGATGCAGTCTCTCAACATTCAACGATCCGCAAAAAGAACATTTTCCCTTTTTTGCGCTATTTGCTAAGATTTCTTTTTTTAAGAAATCATCCGAGAAACAGTTTGGGCAACATAACATCTCAAGCTCTGCTTTGGTAGTCTGCAATTAACTCAATATGGTGTTGCATGGATAGTTTTTTAACCGTGCCCAACCCTGGAAAATGTTGCTTATCATATAACCTGAGGTATTCTTTACCGGCTTCAGTCATTAAAAGAGAGGAATTATCTTTTTTCAGCTCAGCAACCAGCTTTTCCAGCGCTTCAAGAAACTTTCCGCCTGGGTCAACTGGCGAATCGGTTTGGTTGGAAATAAAATGATGAATAAACATATCATCATCTTCCGAATTGAGATAAGTAAGATGAATCGCAACCGCATATGCCGGTCCTCCCGTTTCGGTATAATCGTCTCCAACGATCAAAAAGTCCCCGAACCCATCCATTAGCTCTTCATCATAAGTAATATGTAAATCTGAAAAATGATCCATTGGTGGATATAAGGCGTTTTTTTTCTGCTGTTTAAAACCGTCTCGCACTAATATTCTGATACTCGAGCCGTTTTTAAAGGATTTCCGGTAGAGTTTCCCTGAATGTCCATCAATAAAAATATGGTGTTTGATGTTTTGGTTATTTGATATCGCAACAGAAAGCTCCTTTCCTTCCATAAATCCATAATGGATTAGTGCAAACGATTTCGCCTCATATTTCTTTAAAAGACCTGTCAGTCCAGCTTTTCGAGATTCTGCATGAAGGATATAGCCAATCGAAACATTATTAAAGTCCCTAAATTCGTTTTCAATCAAATCTGATAATATATCATCAGGCTTCACCGGAGACAGTCCAGCTTGAGGATTAACAATGATGATACATTCAACCTTTTTCTCATTCAATACCTTCACAGTACGAATAAGAGCTGTGAAATTTTCTTTTACGGGCTCAATAATCGGAGTGATTTGGCTGTTTGCGAGTAAATCCAGATTGTCACGCAACAGAATCAGTTCGAATTGCTTTCCTCGCAGATATGGGAAGTACATGGGATACCTCTTAGATCACTCCTGGAGAAAGGCATTGATCCAGACGTTTTTCAAGGAGTGATGTGAGTTGTTCGAAATTTCGCCCTTTGGTGCCAATACCCAAAGCGTAGGCAGTCAGCGAAAGTGGGATTTGCTGCAGATAATCTTTCAAAAGTGCATTGTTCCCTCTATTTCTGAGTACACGGACGGTATGATCATACATTGTTTCTAATGGGATTCTGCAGTACAACTCTTTGCACGCCTTGAAGAGAAGGGTGTTAGGTAACTTAGGAATAGAACCATAAAAATCTTTAATGACAGTAAGATATTCGTTTTTCCGAAGAGAATCGAAAAGGACCTCAGCATTTATGTT
>Ga0075122_10000497_pt1 | contig 31028 bp, 32 predicted proteins | sample AntAceMetag02UKB_FD_69790 | JGI IMG/M metagenome (GOLD analysis project Ga0075122, IMG submission 69790) | Saline lake microbial communities from Ace Lake, Antarctica - Antarctic Ace Lake Metagenome 02UKB | ecosystem: Environmental > Aquatic > Non-marine Saline and Alkaline > Saline | place...
AAAATATTTTTACTACCTCTAAAAAAGATTTCTCTGCTTGCTTTAAATGATCGATATCCTCTTCATGGATGTCCCTTTTTTTACCATGTAAATATTCTCGTGGGCTCTTTTGGCTAATTAAATTATAAGCAATCTTGGCGGGAACATGTAAAAAAATATTAATATCTGGCCTTGGTAGAGATAAAATATTGTATTCTAGATTATTAACCCATTTAAAAAACTTTTCACGCGCTAATTTATTGCTAATCTTTGCCCCCTGATGTGCTAAATTAGAAGCTACATATCTATTAGAAATAACAGTTTTCCCATCCTCCAACCATTTTTTAGTTCTAGAAGACACAGCAAATCTATCCAAAGCATAAAAAAGAGAAGCCCTATAAGCTCCTACTTCTTTCCATGTGCCATACTTACCATTTAAATATTGCTCAATAAAATAAGACGATGGCTTTCCATACTGTGGAAAATCCAAAGTACAAACTTCAATTTTTTGTTTTTTAAGCCTTTTGAACAACTGCCAAAACTGAGCTGTCTTCCCAGAACCATCAGTTCCCTCTAAAACAATAAATTTTCCTTTTGTTTTTTCCATATATAATTATTTAATAATAAAAATTTATGGTTCATATATAACCAACCCGTCGGGTTGGTTTTTGGGATCAATTTTTTATAGTAGCAATTATAAAGCAATTTTTAAAGCTGGACCCATAGTAGAAGACAAAAACACTTTCTTAATAAAAATGCCTTTTGCACCGGCTGGTTTAGCTTTTTTAATTACATTTAGATATTCATCAATATTATCTTTGATTTTTGCTAAATCCCATGAAATTTTAGCTATCGCCTGATGAAGATTAGCGCCAGCATCATTTTTGAAGGTAATTTTACCAGATCGCAACTCCTTAATTACTGTAGGAACGTCAACGTTAATCGTTCCAGTCTTAAGGCTGGGCATTAACCCCCTAGGGCCTAAAATTTTAGCAACTTGGGTCAAGTCTACCATCAAGTCCGGATGAGCAACAACTATGTCAAAACTACAATTTCCCTCTTCTTTGATTTTTTGAATAAGTTCTTTTCCTCCCGCACAATCAGCTCCCGCTTTCTCTGCTTCCTTTATCTTGTCCTCTTCGACAAAAGCAATAATTTTTCTTTTTTTCACCGCCCCGCAAGGCAAAGTAACTACACCCCTTACCTGCTGTTCTGTCTTGCGAGGATTAATTCCTAATTGAATATGTAATTCTATTGTTTCGTCAAAATTAGAAAAAACATTTTCCTTAATAATTTTTATAGCTTCTTCTAAAGAATAACTTTTATTTTTATCTATTTTTGATTTTATTTTTTGATATCTTTTACTACGCATAAACTCTTTACTTAATCGCTTAGTTAATTATATGGTTACAAATTACAAGAGTTAATTCCTCGACATGACCCCACCTTATCACCTAATCTTCTACCTCTATGCCCATTTGGAGTGCAGTACCAGATATAATTTTAACCGCTTGATCTAAGTCATCAGTGTTCAAATCTGGCATTTTCATTTTTGCAATTTCTTTAATTTTAGACTTGGAAATTTTACCCACCTTCTCTCTTAAAGAAGTCCCTGAACCTTTATTAATATTAATCGCTTTTTTTAAAAGATCACTGGTTAAGGGAGTTTTAAGAATAAAATTGTAAGTACGATCTTCATAAACACTAATCTCAACAGGCAAAATATAACCGATCTGACCTTTACTTCTTTCATTAAATTGCTGACAAAATTCTGAAATATTAAGACCATGCTGTCCTAAAGCTGGGCCTACTGGAGGCGCAGGATTAGCTTGTCCAGCCAAAATTTGTAATTTAATAATAGATATAATTTTTTTTGCCATAACTTTAAAAATTTAAAAACTCTAGTTCTTTAATTTTGAGCTATTCAATACGTGTTTGTAGCGAATAGCAACGTTCTCGACAAACCGGAGTAAGCAGAGGTTATTATAACTTCTTAATTTGCAAAAAATCAAGTTCTGTCGGCGTTTCTCGACCAAAAACAGAAATTAATATTTTAACCCTTCCTCTTCCTTCATCCACAAGAGAAACCTTCCCTTCAAAACCCTTAAAAGGGCCATCAATAACTTTCACGGGCGCGCCAACCTTTATATCAATTTTATATTTAGGCTCTTCTACTCCCATTCTTTTTTGAATTGTTTTAATCTCTTTTTCGTCTAAAGGAATTGGTGTTGTGCCAGAACCAATAAAGCCAGTGACATTAGGGGTGTTACGAACTACATACCAAGAGTCATCAGTAACTACCATATCAACAATAACATAACCAGGAAAAATTTTCTCTACAATAATTTTTCGTTTACCATTTCTTATTTTTATTCTTTTTTCTGTAGGAACTAAAACGTTAAAAATCTTATCTGACATCCGCATAGATTCAATTCTTTGACACAAACTATCGGCAACATTTTCCTCATAACCAGAATAAACATGAATTGCATACCAACGCCGTCCTTCGTGTTGTATTTGTTTAGGCATAAGAAAACTATATTACTAATTGTAAAATTCGAGTTAAAATAAAATCTACTATTCCTAAAAAAAAGGCCATACCCAAACTGATTCCGATTACCAAAAAAGTGTGATCAACTGTTTGCTTTTTGGTTGGCCAATTCACCTTTTTAAGCTCTATAATAGAATTTCTAAAATAATCAAATAATTTATTTTTTGTCATATACTAAATTTGTCTAAATTTATGAACAAAAGTTTTGTTGCTAAAAGATTTTACCTTATAAAATTTTCATTTTATTAAACAGAATCTTTATTTTTGTCCATATATATCAGTTTTTAAAAAGACCTTAAAGGTTTTAGTTATAAAATAACATATCTCTCTGATAAACGCAATGGTCTAGGAATATTTAGATATCCAAATTTTTTACGCCCTTAGCATGTGTTTCTATAAATCTTCTACGAGGAGTCACGTCTTTACCCATTAAAATATCAAAAATTTCATCCGTATTTGAAATGTCTCTAATTTCTACCCTTTTTAAAATACGATTTTTGGGATCCATAGTAGTATTAAATAATTCTTCTGGATTCATTTCGCCTAAACCCTTATAACGCTGAATATTTATTTTTGGTTTTTTAATAAATTCTTCGTTATCTCCCTCTTCCATTTTCTCTTCTGTTTTTCCTATTTTCTTGACAGTAAAACCACTCTTGTTTATTTCTTTCTCAAACGAAGAATGAGAATTGCTAAGCTTGGCCAAAAAATCATTTTTTTCTTCATCTGAATAAACATACTTTGTATTCTTGCCCGACTGAATACGATACAATGGAGGCTGCGCTACATAAATATATCCTTTTTGAATTAAGGATGGAAAATAGCGATAAAAAAAGGTAAGCAAAAGAGTCTTGATATGCATACCGTCAGAATCAGCATCAGCCATTAAAATAATTTTATGATAACGAAGTTTTTCTATATTAAATTGTTCACCAATATTAGTGCCTATAGCAATAATCAAAGATTTTAATTCTTTATTGGCTAATATCTTATCAAGTCGAGCTCTCTCTACATTCAAAATTTTTCCTCGCAAAGGTAATATGGCCTGATAATGTCTATCACGACCAATTTTACAAGAACCGCCCGCTGAGTCCCCTTCTACAATATATAATTCGCTTTCTGCTGGATTTTTTGAAGAACAATCTGATAATTTACCAGGAAGAGTCAAACTGTCTAAAACCCCCTTCCTTAAGACGGTTTCTCGAGCGTTTCTAGCTGCCTGGCGAGCATTAGCGGCTAAAATACATTTACCGACAATAGCTTGCGCATCTTTGGGCTGTTCTTCTAGAAATTCTTTAAAAGCTTTAGAAAAAATAGAATCAACCGCTGATCTTACCTCACTATTGCCTAATTTGGCTTTAGTTTGGCCCTCAAATTGAGGATCAACTATTCTCACGCTAACCACCGCTGTTAAGCCCTCTCGTACATCATCACCGCTTAAATTTTTATCCTTATCTTTCAAATATTGTTTTTCTCGAGCAAAATTATTAATAGTCCGCGTCAAAGCTGTACGTAAACCAATAATATGTGTACCTCCTTCTGGAGTATAAATATTGTTAGCGAAACCCAAAATAGTCTCTTTATAATCGTTTGTATATTGCAAGGCAATTTCTACAAAAACATCGTTTAACTCCTTTTTAATATAAAATATATTAGGATGATTTGTGTCATTAGTCCTATTAAGATGACGAACAAAAGAAGATACCCCTCCCTCAAAACAAAAAGTATAAGATTGGGAACAATCTGGTTCTCTTTTGTCAAATATAATTATCTTAATTCCCGTTGTTAAATATGCCTGCTGGCGAACGTGGGAAAGGGTCTCTTGCCAACTAAATTCTATTTTATTAAAAATTTCTGTATCAGGACGAAAGGTAATGGTAGTACCACTCTCTTCGGTCGAACCTATTGTTTTGGTCTTGGCCAACGGCTTTCCAGCTTTATACTCTTGCATCCATATTTTTCCATCACGCCTTACCTCTGCCCTGAGATAAGAAGACAAGGCATTGACAGCCGAAACACCCACTCCGTGTAAACCGCCAGAGACTTTATAGGCCCCATAACCAAATTTAGCACCAGCGTGCAGTTTAGTCATCACCACCTCTAATGCCGAACATCCCATTTGTTTATGGGTATCAACCGGAATCCCGCGCCCATTATCAGAGACACACACTAGATTATCAGGCAAAAACTCCAAGATTATTTTATCGCAATACCCAGCAATAGCCTCATCAATAGCATTATCAATAACTTCATAAACTAAATGCTGTAAACCTCGTGGACCAGTGCTACCGATATACATCCCAGGACGCTTTCTAACGGGAGCTAAACCCTCTAAAACAGTAATCTGTTCAGCGTTATAAATTTCATTTTTATTCTTTTTTTTCGTTTCTTTAACCATAATTTTAACAAAAGGGTAATAAAAAAAATATCTAAATCTATATTATGAATAGAAATTTATTTAAATATTTTCTAATCTAATTATTTTATTATAACAAAAATAGGATAAAAAACAAGTTAATTTAGTCAATATTTACCTTAAATATAATAGATATAATACCCAAAAAAAGAGTTGCCATTGCTTCTCTTTTTTAGAAAAATTTCAGAAACTCAATCTCTGAATTTTTTTATTTATTGTTCTACTTCTTTTTTTTGTTCTAAAATAATATTAAATTCTATCTCTTCCCCACTTCTAAGAACAGTTAAATTAATTTGATCTCCGGGAAATTTTTCTTGAATCAAATAGGTTAAGTTTTGTTCTGGTCCTAAAATAGTATCACCCACTTTTATAATAACATCAGCATTTTGAATACCTGCTTTATCGGCCGGGCTACCAAATAATGGTGAACCATAAACAATTACTCCATAAGTCAGATCTTTAAAATTCTCATTCAAGAGTCCAGGTGCTTCATTAATATTAATATAATCAATGCCTAACTGAGTTCTTTTTATTTCCCCTCCTCCTAAAATACTATTTAGGCAATTTGGTAAATGCCACGCAGAAATAATCTTATCACTAGAAACTAATCCTAATAAAAGGCCCTTTGTATTAAACAATAAACCGTTGGGGAAAGAAAAAACTGATGTCTCTTTATTTAAACGCAAATAATCAGAAAATTCATCTGTAGAATGAATTAAATCTTCAGTTTTATAAACGGTAACAGCTGTTGGATTACTTATTTCTGTTAAATGTAAATTTTTGAATTTATCAAAAATTACGACCGTTACTCCTGGAAGTGCTTCTCTATTCGTAGCCAAGTCTGCAACTGATAAATTTTCTTCTGCAATTTTTAAAAAATTAACATTACTAGTTGGGTCTAAAATAACTCGTTCGATTGCTAAAACCTTGTTATTCTGGTCTATGGCAACATAATCCTTTTCTCCAACCAAATCAACCGTAGTCATCAACCATCCGTCTGGACTTACAATAACACCCAATCCTAATGCTTGCCAAGAAGCATAAATTTGTTCTAAAAAACTTAAAGAATTCTGTTCTGAAACATTTTTCGCAGGAAATATTCTAACTATTTTATTTTGCAACTCCGTCTTTAAATCTGTCAAATAATCTTCTGAAGTAACGATTATATTCTTTTTTTCTATCACTTCCTGTTCTTGTTTTAATAAAGATTTTCTTATATCTACCTTAATCCCAAAAGGAAGCTCTACGTTCTGACGTTGTAAAATAAAAACAGTACTAGCAAAACCTGCAATTAAACCAAAAATTATAGATATTATTAATACACTAAACCATCCCAAACCTTTACTATGAGGTCTGTCTATAGAGCTAAATTTCTGATTATTATAGAATTCATCAATATTGTCACTAACCTTGTGTTGATGTTTTTCTAAAAATTGAGAACGATCGCTTTTTTTTATATTTACTCCATCAATATTTTCTTTTTCTTCAATATCAACGACAATTCTTTTTCCTTTTTTTTGCATAAAACATTAAGCTTAAAAAATTTTGAAATTAAATTTTTGTTTTAGATAAATTGAGATAAGCACTGATTAAAAGAAGAGAGAGGGATGTAATCAAGGCATTAATAAAAACCCCTAAAGGTAAAAAGTTTGAGCAGATATAAATTTCCATCAAAGCTAAGCTTGGAATTAATAATTTTAGCCACGGAATAGGTATAAATCGAGAAATTAAAAAGGGGTAAAGGTTTAGCCAGAAAAAGAAAAGCAAAAGCAACAGATAAGCTAATTCTGTACTAATTAAAAATCCTGCTACTGAGCAAGCCCAATAACTCAAGACAAAATTTAGCCAGATATTAATTTTTTCGATCCTAAATGGCTTATATAATCTCGGTTTATTTAAGAACTGGTAAAAATTAAAGAAAAGCAATGCAATAATAAAGCTAAAAAGTAAGATAAAAACGATAATCCAGCTAGAAGCATCTACGACCAATAAAAAAGCTAAAGCAGTAGTCGCGCAAACTAAAATATGTAGGAAAAACGGCCAACGATTTTTTATTTGCCCCTCAATTAGCAGAAAAGCCCCTGTTAATAAACAAATTCCTATTAAAGAATAACCTATAATTATTTTTAAAGGATTAGGATTTTTAAAAACAAAAGCTAAAATAAAAAAAATGACGATTGGCAAACAAAAATAAACCCTTGTTCTCATTCTACCCCCATTGTTTCTGGGCGCACTTCAGTCCATTCGTCTTTGGGGGCACTCTTTTTGTAAATATTAAATTTCAAAACTTCGTCAGTGTCAGAATAAACAAAATCAACCGCAACCTTACCACCTATTCTTTTACTGCTCAATACTTTTTGATCAATAACACGCGGTCGTGAAATTTTTTCCAATTTCATTAAACCAAGGGGGCCCTTGAATTCAATAATCTCTTTTTCGCCCATAATCTTTTGACCATCTTGCTTCTCTGTAACTTCAAAACTTTCTGTATATTGTTTTTCAATCCCAAAATTTTCTTCAACTTTAAAAATTAAATTTTCCCATTTTCGCGAATTCATAGTAATATTTTAACCTTTTTGAGAAAAAACACAACCACAATAATTTTGTCTATAAAAATTGTACTCTTTGCCCAAAATTATACTCTTTTTAAATCCTTCTTTCTTTTTAAAATCGGCCATATAAAATTGTGAGTTATATTTCTCGCCTAAAGAAGCGCCAATACAATTAATTGTCTCAGCGTTTTTCTGGGGACCAGTGGTTAGGGTTGTTCCCCAGTAATCAAAATTATTTTTTCTAGCAAATTGCACTGTTTTTTCTAATCGCGCCTTAAAACAAATCGAACACCTCTTGCCTCCTTCTGGCTCTTCCTCTAATTCTCTAATCAGCATAAACCACTTATCAAAATCTTTATTGCCAACAATTAAATCCAAATTATAAATTTTAGCTAATTTTCTAACATCTGCTAGACGTTTTTGATATTCGTATAAAGGATGAATATTAGGATTATACCAAAATAAAGTTAAATTAAAATTTGGCGATAACCTCTCTATGGCCGTAATTCCACAATTAGCACAACAAGTATGCAGGAGAAATTTCATATTAGAAAACATTAATCAATAAACTTGCCATAGCGGCAATAGGAAAGGCAACTTTTAAACCAACTAAACCTATTAATACTATAAGACAAAGTCCCATTATTGCTCTACCAAAATTAATAGACATTTCACGTAAAACAGTATATTCGTCAAGATAGGTTCCGCGATCAGTAAATTGTTCATAACTAAATGCGTCAAATGGAGTACGAAGAACAATGTATCCTAAACTATGAAAAGTTCCAATAATAAAAATTTGAAAAGCAGTGACAACAAACATTTTGGCCATCCAACCGAAAGCATAAACAAAAGAACCAACACGCATTAACTTCCTTTTTGAAAACTTATCTGTGTAATTGCCCATCAATAATTGACAAATAATAGTCCCAATAATAACCAAAGCAGTAACAGCTCCAACAGCTAAATACTGTCCTTTTAAAATTTGATAAATAAAAATTGGCCAAATAACCACACCAACTAACCCCTGAGCTCCATCAGCAAGATATACTGTGCGTAAGCGTTTATTTGTCTTCTTAAATAATTCTCGAAAAGATTGAAAATAAGAAAATTCAAATTTTACTTGGCTTTTACTTAGTTTTGCTAAAGGGAAAATAGCTATTATTAAAATTACTATTGTGATAATAAAAAGTGTACTAAAACTACCTTGAGTCAATAAAAATCCAGCCAAAAGAGGAGAGCCAATGCCAACCAAATATCCTAATGCAGCTAAATAAGACATTTGTCGTCCCCTGTACTTGCCACTTGTAAATTTAGCGAGGTCAACGTGATATGGAACCCAATAAAGAAGCCTAAACATCACTAAGTTAAAATTTGCTAAAATAGCAAAAAGTATTGGATTGCTGTGCAGAAAATAAAGGCAAACATAAAAAAGAATATTAAAACAGCGAGCAATAATCATTAACTTTTTCAATCCAGCCCTTTGCATTAACATTGCTCCAAAAGGAACCAATAGACCATAGACTAAATGCCCAACAGCATAAAAAACAATTACCCAGTAAACCGAATTACCAAATTCTTTCAATAAAAATATTGGTAAAAATAAACCCAACATACCACTTGCTAGAGCTACAATACATTGATGAGTACAAAGTGCTTTAAAGTCTTTAGATAATTTTATAGGAGTGGTTAGGCGAAATATAGACATAAATTTTTATTAAGTTTTGGTCTAGCGAGTTTGATATCTAAGATCGGGGATGCCGGATTCGAACCGGCGACCTCACGCACCCGAGGCGTGCGCGCTACCACTGCGCTAATCCCCGAATTGAATAAAAAAAATGGGCTCGAATGGGTTCGAACCATCGACCTTCCGCATGTGAAGCGGACGCGCTACCACTGCGCCACGAGCCCTTTTTTGCTAAAAAAATTTAAAAAGCAGAGGATAGTTGGTACATGGGCAATAAAATAGAAACTGCCATACCAGCTACAACTAGGCCCAAAAAAATAATAATAATAGGTTCTAATAAGGTGACCAACTTAGACAAAAGGCTTTCAACTTCACGAGAATAGAAATTAGCAATTTTCCCTAAAATTTCGTCTAACTTTCCGGTTTGTTCCCCAATGACCATTAAGCGAGGTAACATAGCTGGAACCGAAGAATTCCCTAAAAAAGCTTTACTTATTGAATGTCCGCCTTCTATATCAGCAATAGACTCTAAAATAATATTTTTGTAAATAATATTACCAACTACATCAGAAACTATTTTTAAAGCACTGGTCAACGGAATACCCCCCACCAATAACGTTGACAAACTGCGAGCAAAACGCACTAAATAAAATTTTTGAAAAAGTTGTCCAAAAACTGGTAATTTCAAAACCACTCTACCTAAAAAAAGTTTGCCTTTTCTGGTTTTAAATAAAACCCTTAACCCAATACTTAATATTACTAAAACTATAATTATCAACCAATAAGAATCTTTAGAAAAATTACTAACACTAATAAGAATTTTAGTAGGTAGTGGTAACTCAACGCTTGATTGAACTAGGATGCTGGTTAATTGAGGAATAACAAAAGTCATCATTAAAATCATAACCCCTATAACAGTAGCAATAACAAAAATAGGATAAACCATAGCTCCCTTAATCTTGCTCATTAAATCAAAATTCTTCTCCTGCTCATTAGCTAAATATTGTAAAACCTCATCAAGGTTTCCGCTGGTTTCGCCGGCACGAACCATATTAATAAAAAAATCATCAAAAATTTTAGGATACTTAGCTAAAGACGAAGAAAAGCGAAGTCCTCCCTGGACATCTTTAGATATATTCTCCACAACTCTTTTAAGATACCTATTATCAGTTTGTTCGCTTAAAACATTTAATGCTTCTACTAGAGGTAAGCCAGCTGCAACCATAACCGAAAGTTGGCGAGACAAAAAAACCAAATCTCGCAAGCCAACCCGATTCAAGAACGGAAGATTAATTTGCCGACGCCAAAAAGGAGCTTTACTAGCATCTTCTAATGACAAAATAATCATTTTCTGGCCAGACAAAAGGCTTGAAGCCGCATCTTGGCTCATAGCCTCAATATTCCCCTCTACGGTCGCGCCCATTCGATTTTTAGCCCTATAGGAAAATAACATAATAAATTTATCTAGGTTTATAGACTACAAAATAATAAAAAAAAATCGTTGTTTAATGAGTTAAAAGTTTTATTGCTAAGAAATCTTCGCCCTAGGGATATAAAACAAAACTCTTTATCTTCTTAATAATGCCTTAAACAACTCTTCGTCAACGCAGTATTTGATAGCTTCTTCAACGGTTACTTCTCCAGAAGAAACTAAATCTGCTAAATATTGATCCATTGAAACTGCTTCTTCTCCTCCGCTAGTTTGTAAAATACTAGTTAATTGATGAAATCTTCCGTTAGAAATAATGGTTCTGACTGCAGGTGTTACTGATAAAACTTCTATAGCTCTAACTCTCCCCCCGCCTATTCGTGGGACTAAACGAGAAGAAATAATGCCTGCTAAATTTTCACTTAGAAAATATCTAATACTCTCCCCTTCAGATACAGGGAAAAAATGAAGAATTCTTTTAATAGTTCTTAAGGAAGATGTAGTATCCATAATAGCGAAAATCAGGCCCCCTGCTTCTGCTATAGCAAAAATTTCTTTAAACACAGCAGAGTCATTAATTTGAGACACCATTACTACATCCACATTCCTTTTTCTAATATAAGATAAACCGCTTAAAAAAGAGTTAACATCCCTCCCCACTTCTCTTTGTTCAATAACGCTTTTATTCCCTCTTAAAATAGCTTTAATCGGTTGTTCGATCGTAGAAATAAATTTAGCTTGATTTTTATTTATATAATCCAATAAAGAAATAGCCAATGTTGACCTTCCAGAGTCACGAGGACCAGTGATTAAAACTATACCATGTAAAATATGGGCAAATCTTTTAATTACTTTAGGCAATCCCAAACTGTCTAAATCTTTAATCTCTTGCGATAATAATTTAATTCTTAAAGACAAATTATTTTTTTGAAAATAAATACTAATCTGAGAATTGCCTATATTGCCTATTTTTTTAACAATCTCAATTTGCCTTTCTTCTTTAAGGATATCTTGTTCATTATCGCTTAAAAAAATAGGAATTAAATCATTAATAAAAGAAACCGACAAAACGCTTTCTCCTGTTAATAATTTCATTTTCCCGTCAATTCTAATAAAAGGCATCTGAGCTGGAACTATATAAATTTCAGACGCTCCTTTTTCCGCAGCTTTAGCACATATTCTATTTAAAATAATTTCTATTTGTGTGGACATAATAAAATTATTAGAACATTATAATATTAAAACATTATAACATTTATTTATTATTTTTATTTTATATTAATATTTGATTTATTCCCTAGAAACACGCAGAACCTCTTGTATTGTTGTTTCTCCCCTAAGAGCTTTAATGTAACCATCCTTTGCTATTTTAACCATTTGCTGATGTTCAATCTCTTTATCTACCTCTGATTCCTTACATCCCCTTACAATAATATCTTTTGCTTCATCTGTCATATTCAAAGCCTCAAATATTGCCAATCTACCCTTATATCCTTCTTGGTTACAGCGGGAGCATCCCCTTCCTTTATAAAATTTCAAATGGCCAGTTTTAGGATCGCGATACTTTTCTAAATCGAATCCTTCTATTTTGTTTTTATTGCCACTTAAAGCTATTTCTATATTTTTCTCTAAATTTTCAGATAAAACTATTTGTTCGCGACAATGAGGACAAATTTTACGAACCAATCTTTGGGCAATCACCACATTAATAGAGGATGAAATTAGATATGGGGCTACTTCCATATCTATCAGCCTAGGAATAGCCCCGAAGGAATCGTTAGCGTGAAGAGTAGAGAGAACAATATGTCCAGTTAAAGCTGCATGAACGGCCAATTCTGCTGTTTCGTTATCACGAATCTCTCCAACCATAATTATATCTGGGTCTTGACGAACAATAGAGCGCAAGCCAGAAGCAAAAGAATATCCAATATCTGACCTAATTTGTGACTGATTAACACCCTTCAAAACATATTCAATTGGATCCTCTAAAGAAACAATATTAACTGTTGTTAGGTTTAATATTTTTAATAAAGCATATAAAGTAGTTGTTTTCCCCGATCCTGTAGGGCCTGTGACTAAAAACATACCATGAGGCTTAGACAAATTATTTTGAATAATTTTTAAACCCGAACCCCAAAAACCCAAGTCCTTTAAGGTAAAGATTCTACGCGTAGGATCCAAAATTCTCATTACCGCTTTTTCGCTATCAAGTAGAGGCATAACAGAAACCCTCAGATCTATTTTTCTTTTAGATATCATTACTCTAATTCTTCCTCCTTGAGGAACACGTGTTTCATCTAATTTTAAATTGGACATCACTTTAATGCGAGAAATAATTGCCGAATGTAGGTGCCCCGGTAATACAGCGACTTCCTTTAAGATTCCGTCAACACGATAACGGACTCTACTTTTGTTAATAAACGGTTCAATATGAATATCAGAAACTGCATTATCTACAGCATGCTTAAGTATAGAAGCTACTAATTTTGCTATTGGAGCTGACCTACTAACTTCTTCTATCCCTAGTCCTGATATGTCTTTGCCTTTTTTAAGAACAGGAGCAAATCTTGACTCCGCCGAATCAACAGCAGATTCTATTTCAAAATCTAAACCACTATATTGAGCTAAAACTTTAGTAAAGGCTGACTTAGATGTTGCGAAATATTCTATATTGATTTTTTTTTGACGAGCCACGAAATTGGTTGCTTCTCGAGCACGAAAATCGCCAGGATTCAACATGGCGACTTTTACAACATTTCCGTCCTTAGCAAAAGCAACTACTAAATAATTTTCTGCCACGTCCTTAGGAATAATATTTAAGACCTCTCTATCAACTTTTAAGCCATAAATATCGGCAACAGATAAAGAATATAATCCTCCCTTAACAAGAGCTATATCGTCTTCGGAAACAATTTCTTTAGATTCTAAAAGCTCATCTGGAGATAAACTAGTTCTTTTGCTTTCTGCTAAAATTTTTTGATACTGTTCTCCTGAGATCTTCTCTTTCTCTAGTAGAGAACGAACAATTTTATCGTTATCTTGAGGCATAATTATTTTCTAAAATTAAGAAAAGCTTTATTCTTCTTTTCCCTGGGCAAAAGGCATAAAAGGGTTAACCCTCCCTCTTCTTCCTACAACTACTCGGTCAAAAAAAGATTGGATATATTTCATTTCTTGAAACTTCGGATTATTTATAATAACTTTCAAATCTTCTATAGGGGGAATTGATACAGAAAGATAAGACGGTCGAACATCATTGACAACCGTAGATTTTACTGACCCGCTATTGCTTATCAAAAAATAAGCAGTAAAAATTATAATTACTAATAAAAGTAAAAACAAAATATAATCTTTTTTAATTTTCATGAATATTTAAATAATAAGTTTTAATATTTAGTTTTAAGACATTGCCAATATTTTGAAAGCTTAACTCCTGAATATCCATTATGCGAATATTTGTTTCTATCTGTTTAATAAATTTTTTCATCTTTTGATATGTTCCGCCCTCAAAACCAAGAGACAAGTTTATAACACCCTGGTCAAAATTCGTACTGAACTCGGTTAGCATTAAATCCGATTGTTCGGACAAAGCATTAATGTGGTTTAAAATAGAGGGTAGATAGGCTTCTTGTGCTAAAACATAATCTAGCTTACTCATTTCTGCTTGGTCTATTTCGTCTGATTTATTTTTTAAATCTTCTAATTTTTCTAAATACAGTCTTTGTTCATTTAAAATAGTTTGATAATAATCGATATCTAATGGTCCATTATTGTGGGTTTCGTCTAGTTTATCTTTGAAAAAATAAAAATAGTTAAAGAAAAAAAGTATGAGCAGAAAAATAAAAATTACTAATCCAGAAAACTTAACTAAAATTAAATGATACCATTTGGTTTCTATTTTTTCTTGCTTTATTTTTGCCATACACTAAAAATGTTAAAATTTTTTCGCTAAATACTCCAATTCCCTAAAAAAACTCTTTATTTTTGCCATATGCCCTCGACTAAAAGCAAATCAAAAAAGGCGTTCACGCCTTCATCAGATTTCTGGATATTAGAGACATTAGACTCTTGAATAAAATCTTCAGCATTATCAAATGCTACAATTTGTTGAGCTAAAGACATTAAATCGCGACTAGTAGCTATCATTTGAACCCTTTCCCCAGATTGAGCGCTGAAATCACCAAAATAAACGTTTGGAATTGTATAGATTTCTAAAAAATCAAAAAAATTAGTCCAATAAATATGATTGTCTAGTATTTTCTTAACTTCAGTTGCTTTATCAGTAAGAGCAGATACATTATCCCTGTTTTCCAAAAAAGGTTTAGTCTGAGCCTCTAAAAGCACTATTTCTCGTTTTAGATATTCGGTCTGGTATTCCAATTTATTAAAATACCAATTACCATACAAACGAGAAATAAAAAAAAGGATTAAAATAGTAAGAATAGCCACGATTAAAAACAGTAAACGTGAGTGGACAACTCGAGAAATTACCATTGTTTGCCTGGGCATTAGGCTAACCCCTAAATTGTCCGTAAAATCTTCCCCAGTTTTTCTTTCTTTCTTATTTTTGTTCAAAGAAAATTCTTTAGAAAAAGTTTCCGTTATAGGAGAACTATTTTTCTTTTCTCTTTTTCTATTTTCTTCTTTCTCCACCATTTTCTGTTTTTTTCTTTCTTCTTCTGCCATTCTTTCTTTTTCCTTTTCGGTCTCTCTTTTTCTATTTTCTTCTTTCTCCACCATTTTCTGTTTTTTTCTTTCTTCTTCTGCCATTCTTTCTTTTTCCTTTTCGGTCTCTCTTTCTCTATTTTTTTCTTGTTTTCTTTTTCTATTTTCTTCTTTCTTTGCCATTTTCTGTTTTTTTCTCGCTCCCTTTCTGTTTCTGTCCCACAATTTATCCTTAAAAAAAGTGCCCGCGGGTACATTTTCCACCCCTTCCTTGTTATGCTTTTGTATATCAAAACCCCTGTCTTCCGACACTCCTTTCTTCATTTTTTCTGGCAATAAGTTAACCATAAATAAAATTATTTAAATAAAAATGTCAATTACAAACACAACGAACAATAAGAGTCTATTTGAATGAGGATAGGATGAATAATAATTCTTATTTTATTCCTCTTAGTCCCAAGCCAACAGCTACAGCAAAACGTGGCGCAACCTCATATAGGGCTGGTTTTAACTCTTCTGGGTAAGAAATTCTAGCCCATGGATCTCCAATTAAAACTTTAATGTTCAGAGCTTTAGAAAAATAATCAACTAATTTAGGCAAATAAGCAGATCCTCCAGAAAGAATAACTTGTTCTAAAGTTTTCCCTGATCGATCTTGATACAACTTTTTAGAATAGTTCATTTCGTCAATTACTGGTTTCAATATTCCACTAATAATTTCTGGTATTTTAGATGAACCAGAAACACCAATATCTCTCTTAAACTGCTCTGCTCTGTCAAAACTAATATTAAGACTATTGGCAATAGCTCTAGTAATTGTAATTCCACCCACATCAATGCTTCGATTTAGGGTCGGTATCCCTCTTTCAATAATAATAATGTCAGTAGTAACAGCACTAGTGTCAATAATCATGGTCGTAGCATTACTTTTTCCCAATAGAGACCTAGTTAAAGCAAAAGCCTCGGTTTCTAAAGATAAAAGTTGAAGGTTCGCTTTTTTGAAAATTTTCACATATCTTTGCACTAAAGTTTTAGCAGCTGCTGTTAAAAGAATACGATAATTTTTCTTTTTTTTACTAATTTCCACTTTATCTATAATCCTCCAGTCCAGAATTACATCTTCTATAGGCAATGGAACAAATTTTTTAGCCTCCCAACGTATTGCCAAATTTAATTCTTTCTTGTTCATTATAGGCAAGTTAATTACTGAGTTAAAAACAGAAAAATTAGGCAAAGCTGTTACCGCTTTATACGAACGAATACCACATTTTTTGTATAATTTTTTTAAAAGGGCAGCCACTTTATCTAAAATAACATCAGAATCATCCTTGGCAATATCTGCCACCACTCGTTCAGCATAACCATAAGTAACAAGTTTAGGCACTCCTCTCTCAGTAGTAAATTCTACTAATTTAATACTAGTTGTGCCTAGGTCAACGCCCAAAAAATTATTTTTTTTTCCTAACCCCAGAATTGCCATACTATTTTATTAAAATATCAAAACATTTACCGCCCTATTATAGCATCTCGAAATATTCACCTTTTATTATATTTTTATGTTATAATATATATTATATAGTAAAAGACTGTTTTTAACAACAATCAATGTGGATAAATAAACTTAAATTTTTTTTAATAAATACTATATATCCCATAAAATGTCTTGGTTGCCAAAAATCAGGATTTTTAATGTGTTCTCAGTGCTCTAAAAAATTAATATTTTTGGCTAATAGTCCTATTTGCCAAGAAACAACGTATTTGAAAAAAATAATTATTGCCCTTGATTACAAAAAACATTTGGTTCAAAAAACAATTAAAACCTTTAAATATCCACCCTACATTGAATCTTTGAAAACGACATTAGGGTCTGCATTAATGACAGCTATACAAAAATTTCCAAATGATATTTCTTACTTAAGGGAAAACAATTTTGTTTTAATCCCAATCCCTCTTTCTGTATTAAAATTAGCACAACGGGGATTTAATCAATCTGAATTAATAGCTATCGAATTATCTCAAAAATTATCACTAAAATACCAGTCCCAAATTTTAAAAAAAATCAAGAATACTAAATCTCAAACAAATCTGAACGCCGAGCAAAGAAAAATAAACATTTACGGCGTTTTTGGCATTAAGAAAAACAATTGTCCGCCCAATATTATCTTGGTTGACGACATCTATACTACGGGAGCAACGCTACGAGAATCGGCTAAAATTTTACATCAAGCAGGAGCTAAAGAAATTTGGGCGTTTATCTTAGCGAAAGGATAAAAATATAGAAACATTAAAATAATTCAAGAGTTAACAATTTTTAATTTTAACACCTTTATTATGTCTCTTTATCTTCAGTAATAGACTTGTCCCAACCGAAAAACCAATTATTGCAAATATCTGACCAAGCCTTAATCCCAATAACATTGGCTCATGGTCAATCCTTAAAAATTCGGACAAAAACCTTACTAAAGCGTATAAAACAAGATAACAAGAAAAAACTATTCCTGGTAAAGGGGTAATTTTTTTGATTTGGGATTTCAACAAAGAAAACAGAATTATAAAAATAAATAAGTTTAGGATAAACTCATAAAAAAAACAAGGATGAAAATATTGAAAATTTAAAAAATCCAAAGGCCTATTACTTATATTAATAGGAATACCCCATGGCAAATTAGTTGGTTTACCAAAAATTTCTTGATTAAAATAATTTCCCCACCTACCCAATGCTTGTCCTAAAATCAAAACCGGAGATAGTAAATCAGCTAAAAATAAAAAAGAAAGATTATGTTGGCGAGCATAAATAAATAAAGCCAAAGCCCCTCCAATCACTGCTCCATAAATCCCTAACCCTCCTTCCCAAATTTTGAAAATTTCGAAAGGATAGGCATAGTAATAAGAAAATTCGTTAGCGACATAATAAATTCTAGCCCCTATAAAACCAAAAATAACAATATTGAAAACAATATTTTGAAAATGATACTTATAACTAGGAGCTATTTTTATAATTAATACTAAACCTAAAAAAATAGCACAGGATATTAAAAGTCCATACCAATGAACATTCCAAAACCCCAACCTAAGAAGAATAGGTTGGGGATTATAATTGTGTAAAAAATTAACCAAAAACATTAATTTTTATAATTCTTTTTTGTTTTTTAATCGCAAGAAGCTCCACTATTAGCAGCTGTTGCGCCGGTTCCAAAACTAGGCGCAGGCGTTTCTGTAGAGAGACTTTCCAAACACTCCTCAGGCTGAACAGTAAAAGATTGACAAACGAAGGCTTTATAATTCTCTGGAGTACGAGGATTAATATTAATAACTTTACCGTTAATAACTATCGTTGGAGACCCTCCAACGTTATACAATTCATTAAGATCGTTTTCAACATTAAATATCGGATAGTTTCCGCTAAGCCAAGTAGTTTTATCTTCATAATCAGCACTTACTTTATATTCATCGTCAACGTTTGTAACGCAAGAGTCTAACTCTTCTCGATCAATCACGGCTTCTAATAAACATTTTTCCGAATCACCGTCAACCATAAAACAAGATAAATAATCTACATACTTATCTGGCGTTTCGGATTGAATACAATATTGTCTCAAATTTTCGTCCAATTCTTTTTTGCCATGCATAGCGTAATTACAAAATCTTACATTAATATTTGCTTTGTCTTTTAATAAGTCATAAACTGGCAACATAGTTTTTTGAGCCTGAAGTCCAAAAGGGCAATAAGTCATTACGAATAAATCAATGTCTGGCTTATCTGTTTTGACAATTTCTGTGGTTTGTGGTGACACGTTGCTTTGAGCTTCTGCGGCTCCCAGTGCCTCAGCCATTTTAATTACATCTGGAAACAAATATTTCCCATCATTAGAAACAAAAGAATCATAAGATTTATCTCCGATGGTTATTTTAAACTTACTAACCTCAATATTTTCTTTAGAATCTGTTTCTCCTAGTGTCGCACTAGAATCGGGAGGTAATAATTGATCGTTAATAAAAGTGATAGCCTTGTTAATTATTTCTTGACTAGCCCCTTCTTTTACTAACAATCCCTTAATCCCAAATCCATTAGTAAAGATCGAAACAACCAATAAGGCGAGTAATACAATCCAACCAACTTTGGAACAGCTTAGACATGTACATTTTTGGGCCTTTTTAATATTTCTCAATGTGTTGTTTTCCATAAAAATGATAAATTAATTAATTAAGAACTTATATAAAAAGATATAACACAAAAATTATAACATAAATATAAAATAACCGTCAACCGCAAAAAAACAAATTATGGTATGATTTTGGCAATTTGTATAATTTTGTCATCTTCCAAATAATTGCCGACGATTTGTAACCCTACTGGCAAACCCTTGACCTTGCCAATTGGCAAAGAAATAGCAGGCAAACCAGCTAAATTCGCTGAGACCGTACAAATATCAGACAAATACATAGCTAAAGGATTATCAATTTTATCTCCAAGAGGAAAAGCTACAGTGGGCGTGGTGGGCGTTATCAAACAATCTATACCATTATTAAAGACTTTAGTAAAATCTTGTTTAATTAATGATCTTACTTTTTGAGCACGTAAATAATAATCTTCTTTGTGTCCCGCTGACAAACTATAAGATCCCAATATAATGCGACGCTTTACTTCTTCTCCTAATCCTTGAGAACGAGAGTCTAAATAAACGTCAAGTAAGCATTCTGATTTCTTAAAAACGGAAAGCCCATACTTTATCCCGTCATATCTTGCCAAATTAGCTGAAATCTCTGCAGGCATAATAAGATAATAAACAGCTAAAGCATATTTAGTATGAGGCAAACTCACTTCTTTTATGATTGCTCCTTGTTTAGCTAATTCATTAGTCTTTTTCTCAAGAATGGATTTAATTTTGGGATTTAATCCCTTTTGAAAATATTCTCTAGGAAGACCTATTTTAATCCCTTTTAAATTTTTAATATCGGGTTGAGACGATGAAAACAATTTTTTAATACTAGTAGAGTCCAACGAATCATAACCCTTTATTGTGTCTAAGATTATTCTTACCCCTTCTACTGTTTTAGCTAAGGGACCAATTTGATCTAAAGAAGAAGCCATGGCAATTAATCCATATCGCGAAACCAAACCATAGGTTGGTTTAAAGCCAACCGTCCCACAAAAACTAGCTGGTTGACGCACAGAACCCCCTGTATCTGATCCTAAGGCGCCTAAACACATTTTAGAAACAACAGCTACTGCAGAACCACCAGAAGAACCACCAGGAACATAGTCCAAATTATGAGGATTTTTTACTGGACCAAAATACGAGGTTTCGTTAGAAGATCCCATAGCAAATTCATCCATATTAGTTTTTCCAATTAGAATTGCATCTGCTTGTTTCAATTTTTTAATTACAGTAGCATCGTAAGTTGCTTGATATTTCTCTAAAATTTTAGATCCAGCAGTGCACGGAACATCCTTTACTAAAATATTGTCTTTAATTGCTATAGGAATCCCTGCTAAAACATTTTTTTTAAAACTTTTTTTTGCATCAACTTCTTTGGCTTGTCGTAAACTCTGCTTTTCTAAAACAGTAATAAAAGCATTAACCTCTGGATTTTTGTTTTTAATAACATTAAGACAACTTTTTACTAATTCCTGGCTAGAAAATTCACCCTTTTTTAACCCTTGATTAGCTTGTTTAATTGTCAGACTATTTAACTCCATATATTATTATTGTAAAGGGTTTCTAGTCCTGATAAAACAATCATGTTTTTCTGGGACTTCTTTTAGTAACTTTGAGACTGTTTCTGCATTGGAGACTAAGGCTTTATCCTCTCGAAAAACATTCTTTGGGCCAATTAAATCTTGGTAGGACTTTACTCCCTGTAATTGAACTTTTTGTAAATGACTAACATAATCCAAAATATGTTCCAATTGTTTTTGGTATTTTTTAATATCTGAAACACTTAATTTTATTTTAACCAATCCAGCAATGTGCTGAATTTCTTTTTTATCAATCATTCTATTTTGTTTAAAAATTGTAAAAATTGAGATTCGGAAAGTATTTTTATTTTCGCTTTTTGAGCTTTTTCGTATTTAGATCCCGAATTTTGACCACAAATCAAAAAATCTGTTTTAATACCGACATTTCCAGAAACCTGTCCGCCCAAATTACGTATTTTTCGGGTTGCCATTTCCCTTGTCATGTTCGACAAAGAACCAGTTAAAACAAAATTTTTATTCTGCAAAGGTTGATTAAACTTTCTTTTAGGATAAATTATTTCTAAACCAGATTTTTTCAATCTCTCTAAAAATTCAACATTACCTATATCATCAAACCAACTATAAATACTTTCCCCCATTTTAGTGCCCATGCCAGGAATATTAATTAAGACACTTAGCGAAGACTTCTTTAATCTCTCTAGATTAACAAAATAATTAGTTAAGTCAATGCTGGTTTGTTCTCCTATATGTCTAATCCCCAATGCGTAAATAAAATTAGAAAAACTAATTTTTTTGCTTTGCTCAATCGCTTTAATTAAGTTGTCCGCTGATTTTTCAGCGAAACGATCCAAGAGGCTCAAATCGCCCTTTTTAAGGGTAAAAATCTCTGTAGCATCTTTAATTAAACCACTGTTCATTAATTGATTCACAATTTTGGGTCCCAAACCTTCAACATTAAAACCTTTTTTGGAAACAAAATGATTGATACTTCTTAAACGAACAGCAAAACAATTCTTGTTTGGGCAATAATGAGCAACTTCTCCAGAATGACGTATCACTTTGCTCTGGCAGACTGGGCAATGAATTGGCATACGAAATCCTTTTTCTCCTCCTGTTCTTAGATTTTTTAAAACCTTAACCACAGCTGGAATTATATCACCCGCCTTCTCAATAATTACCGTATCCTTAATCTTGACCCCTAAACGAATAATCTCATTTTCATTATGTAGGGTAGCTCTAGAAACAATAGAACCCCCTAACTTAGTGGGCCTCAATATTGCTACTGGAGTTAAAGCACCAGTTCTACCCACCTGGATTAAAATATTTTCTACTACACTGGTGGCTTGTTCTCCCGGAAATTTGTATGCTCGCTCCCAACGAGGTGATTTTCCTATCGCTCCTAAAATATTTTGTTTAACAATATTATTTACCAAAACTACTACTCCATCATAAGCAAAGGAAGCATTTGGCCTTTTTTTTAGTTGATAATCGTAGTATTTCTTAACTTCTTTTAAATTTCGGCAATATTCTGTTTGAATATCAATCTTAAAACCTAATTCTTGCAACATTTTATGAACTTGCTGATGAGTCTTTTGTCCTAAATCACTGATAATTTCAAAGATATAGCAATCTAATCGACGGAGAGATGTAACCCTAGAATCCAATTGGCGAATAGAGCCAGCCACTAGATTGCGAGGATTAGCGAATAAGGACAATTTCTTTTCTTTTCTTTCTTTGTTTAATTTTTCAAAATTTTTTTGACTCATAAAAATTTCTCCCCTAACCACAATATCAATAGGTTTTTTTATTTTCAAAGGAATGGCACCAATGGTTTTAATATTTATTGTTACATTCTCACCAACTAAACCATTACCTCTGGTAGCGCCTTGAACTAAAATTCCTTTTTTGTAAGTCAAGACAATATCTACTCCATCTATTTTCCGCTCACAATAATAATCAAATCTTCCAGGAGATTTCTTGAAATATGTTATTTTCTTTTTATAATAATCCTGCAAATAATCTTCCCAGTTTTCTATTTCTGAAAAATCAAAAACATCATCAATGGAAAGCATCGGTTTGGGATGACTAACCTTTATAAATTTCTTTAACGGATATTCCCCCACTCTTTGGGTTGGAGAATCTGGAGTTATAAGAGACGGATATTCTTTTTCTATCTTTTTTAATTCGTTTTTTAAAGAATCCCATGCCGCGTCAGAAATTTCAGGTTTATCTAAGACATGATAAAGATGGCTATGATAGTTTAGCTCTTTACGTAATTTTAAAATTCTTTTTTCAAAATCCTTTTTCTCAATAGCTTTAGACATAATATTATTATAAATTATTTTCCTTTTATTCTATTTTAACATATTTCCTGTTTTAAAACCATTCCTTAATATTATGCATAAAAAAGAGCGGAGATTTCTCCCCGCTCGTCAACCCACGCACTAAAACCTTAGGTATTTTAGCACATTAGAATAAAAAAACGTGGTCTCTTCACACTAACCTCCTTTTCTATAAATTATATATATTCAAATTATATTTGTCAAATATTTTCGTTAATTACAAACCTAAATCAGTAGAGATCTTTTGCATGGACTTAAGTCCTATTCTTAAAAATTTTTCTAAGTCCATGTTAAAATTAGAACAAGTAGATATAATATCCCGGCGAGCACCCATGGCAAATCTGCTTTCTTTAAATCTTCTCAATAATGATTCTATTTTTAAATCATTTAATTTCTTGCTAGGGAGAACTAAGGCAGAAGCTACTATTAAACCCGTCAAAGGGTCAGCAGCATAAAGAGATTTCTCTATCAAATTCTCCGGAGTTTTTCCTGTTTTTTCATTATGAGCCCGAATAGCATCTGTTATCTTCTTCTCAAGACCCAAAATGTCTAATTCGTCAGCAGCCTTGTCTCCGTGTTTACGGGGATCACTGAGACATTCTTCGTCCTCCATATCTAAATCATGTAAAAGGCCAGCTAATCCCCAAATCTCTGAGTCTTCATTAAAGTTAATTGCCAAAGCTTTCATAATAGCTTCTGTAGCTAGCATATGTTTAATAGAATTTTTATTCTTAATTCTTTTTTTAATTAGCCCTAAAGCTTCTTCTCTCTTCATAATATACGCATTATATGATAAAAATTGGTAAACTCAACATCCAAATTTTTTATTTAATAAAATTCTTAATCCAATCTGGTCTATCAGGAGAATCTGTCTTTAATATTTCTCTCCATTTTTCATCTGTTAAACGATCTTTCATTGGCCACGAAAACTCATAATAACTAAACATTGGACCAACGGCCAAACCAATCCTGCCGTCTTTTGCTTTGTGAGCAACTATCACCCAGTCAACCTTACCTGTCCCAACCTCTAATGCTTTTTTAGTATTTGATTCTGTGTGTACATCAGCAATAATTGTGGTTTTAAATGCATCATCCTTACCTTGCCATGATTTCTCTTCTTGACTACCGGGCGACTTTACCCCTTCCTTGACAGTTAACGCAGAAGCCAAGTCTTCAATAATAGCATTAAAACTCTTGTCAATTTGTTCTATGTAGTCATAATCCCCTTCACTTAATGCTTGTCCTTCTAATTCTTTTTCTGAAATTTTTTGCAATCTATCCATCATATCCCTGCTTTGCTCTAAAGATTTTTTAACACCTTCTGTCATTACTCCTTGCTCTTCTAGACCTTGAATTAAAAATTTAGTAATAAATTTAGCACGAGCAAATAATTCAGGATTTGGTTCTACATAGCCATAATATTTAGCATCCATGGGTGGTGCAAAAGAAGTCGATTCCATCATTACTGCTTTAGTATAGCTTTGTTTAACATAAAGGATTGTATCATGTCTTAGTTGAGCCCAAGAAGACAAAGCAGTAACTAAATCCTTATTTTCCCACATTAATGACCTCATCCAATTAGGATAACCTTCTGGTTTCTCTTCTAAAACTGGTTGGATCATCCAAAGCCAAGAATTGTATAAATTTTCAGTCCATTTCTCTTGGTCATAACCTTTAACCAAATTTTTCATTTCCTGGCTTTTCTTATTATAATCGCAAAATGTTGACATATTTTTCTCGGCCAACAATTCGTCAGCTCTTTTAGAACCCAAAACCGACATTACGTCTAATCCTGTTGGCATAAACCTACAAACATTCCATAATTGCTCTTCGTCTAAACCATCACATATACCGTTGACATACATTTCCGTCGCTTTAGAGCATACTTCATTCCAATATTTTATTTTATCTTTACTCATACTATCGCAGGAATAATAAAAATCTTCAGGTTCACTTAGTTTTTGATATGTTTCCTTGCATCGGATAACATTTTTATAATATTCTGAGTTTGGATTAACCCCAACATTGTTATAGACCATATCTGATAAAATATGAGAATCAAGGGCATATCTTTGTCCAATTAATCTTAAACCTTGTGTTGTGTCTTTTAAATTGCCGGCTAAATCAAATTCAAACCCACCTAAAATTTTTGGTCCTCTTATTTTTCCAATCTCTGTTTGCATATTTTCGGCAATCTGTTGTTTTAATTCTTTTTCTTTATCAAACTCATAAGTAAATAAATTGAAAATGGCTGTATCATATTCAAAAAAAGTCAAATCATCAGAAGCTCCAGCAAAAAATCCTGTTACAGTATATATTTTGTTCCATAAATCCATTACATCTGCTGACTTTACAACATCGGTCAATAAAATAGCTTGTTTTGTCCAATTTTCGCCCACAGCCTTAAAGGCCATTCTCCCTAACCACATCATGGATTTAAAATATTGTCTTAATTCTTCACTAGAAGTATAATGCCCCCTAGGAACATACTGGCTGTAATCTTCACAATAACAGGACTTAAGACACACTTCCCTATATAAATCTTGGAATCTCCATGTCTTGCCTTGATATTCTACATCACCCTTAACCCCTTGATTACAAGCATAGTCAAAATCAGGAGGATATAATCTACTACTACAAACATCTGGACAATCTTTGCTGAATAATTCATTTTTGAAAAATCCTTCATGTATTTCTATCCTCTCTATCTCATGTTCTACATCTTCTTTGACATTTTTGGGAACACTGAAACTCGGGTCCAATAATTTTGTAGCAACCGCCAGATAAGCCATATTTCTTCTTGACAATTCCTTTAAATTTTCATCTTCCAAACTATTGTATTGATTTTCTGCTTCATTAATAGTTTCATCCAAAAATTCATTTAGCATTGGTGTTAGCTTATTAATTTCAATATTTTTAAGAAGTTCATTGAACTCAATATGGAATAAATGCATTACCGAATCGGCTGTAACAATAATTGGCACCCCACTTTCGTCATATTTTCTTTTACCATCTACCTGATAATTTCTTGACTGATTGAGTTTATTATATGCATTCTCAAATCTGTCTTGTCCACCAGCAACGACGACAACTCCATTATCCTTTAACGCTATCTTCTGCTTTTCTGTTAGGTCTAAATTAAATTTTTCTTCAATATCTCTCTTATAATTTTCCGGCAATTCAGCTAAGGGTAAATCATATTCGGGATTGTTATACTTTTTTTTAGTAAAAGAATAAGCTGGCGGATTATAGCTTAAATTTGGCTCATCCATCTCACCTGCCGTATATTCGATAACCCTTTCAACGATAGGTCCTTCTGGCTTGACACAGCCAGAAACTAAAAATAGCAGAAAAAACAATGTTCCTGCTGAAAGTGAAATTTTAATTGCCTTTCTCATAATATTTTATATTAATTTTTAAAATTTATATCTTTATAATAACTTTTTAAAAAAATGAATAATATAATAACCCTATAGAATATTTAAATAAATAATAAATACACAAACTAAATTCTCATTTCAACCTCCCCTGTTTCAATAAAACCACATTTTTTATAAAAAGGAATATTATATCTAGCACAGTCCAAAATAATTTTATAACAATTCTTGTCGCGGGCCTGTTGAACTAAATATTCTACCATTCTTAGTCCAATGCTTTTGCCACGTTGAGCTTGATCGGTGACAACATTCTCAATATGAGCATATGGTTGACCGCAATGTGACAAATTTAGTTGAATTAATAAGGTAGCTGTTCCTACTATCTTTCCCTTGTATACGCAAGTACAAAGACAATAATTTTCATTGGTAATAATTTTATGTAAAATTTTTTGCAATTTTTTGTAATCAGTAAAATCACCCCCTTTTTTAACGGGGCTTAACTGATGCAATAAATCAAGCAAAGCATCTAAATTAGTAATATTGGCTTGTTTAACTATGTATGTTTCTTTCATATTTCTAATTTTTTTATTTTAATCAATTCAAAAATACTTATCACATATTAATCTAGAATGACCTATTTTTAATTATACAATTACCAATAAAAATCTTCGTGTTAGAGTTCAAAGACAAACAGGAATATTCTAACTATACATTACAATAATTTAAAAATCTAAAATAAAATCATAGATAAATCTCATTCTATCAGTGTAGCCTTAACCCTTCTCCTACATCGCTCTCCAGCAGTTTTATCTTTCATCCTTATATCCATTTCAAAACAAATATCATTATTACCAGTGTTCTCAGCTATAGTGACTAAACAAATATATAATACACACCCAATATAATCATCACTATTATCTGGTAATTCATAACAAAGTTCTGTGTTATTGTTTTTTATAGCTATCTCACTTTTGCAAAAAAAATCGCTCTTCACAGCTAAACAGGCCGTTAAATCATTGTTTAAAATTGCCTCTTTAGCGATTTGTGTATTATTAAGATATGTTTGATATTTAATGTTGTATGGGACAAAATGAATAGCCCAAATAGTCAATAATATAGTGCATAGGGTTGTAATTATAAACATTTTACGACAAGATTTTTTTCTTTTTTAGCACTACGATAATACAAATAGTTAAAAGCTATGATAACAACAATATATAGGGGTATATTGCGAAATACATTGTATATTATAGAGAATAAGCCCGTTTCTGAAGAAAATTTTAATATTGTTTTGAATACAAGAGATTTTATAATATAAATAAAATAAACTAAACTGATAACAAAATAAATAATACTAATTTTTCTTTGTTGCTTAAAATTTATATCATAAGAAATATGTCGAAATTCATATATTAGGTATATAACTATATCAACAAGTAATAGAAAAGCCCAATAAAAATAGAATATAAGTCCGCCTAACCCCCAACCACCTTTGAGGACAAAACAAATGGGCAATAACCCCATCAAAACAGAAATACCCAACATTAAAGAATAAAAAATTAACCTTTTTTTTCGTGAATGTTTAAATTCTTTCGTCATGTCGGTATTATAGCTTACTTCTTCTTTTCTTATATATTTTTTGTGTTTATTTTATGCTTTTTCTATTTCATCTTTTCTGGCTTTTCCACCCCCCTATCATGGACGATATTAAAACCTGTTTGAGAGAGATAAGCAATAATTTTATCTTAGTTTATTTGAAAAAATAATTATTTATCTAATTTTCGTAGATATTTCAACCGAGTAACAGCAAGATATGTCCAACCAACAAGAAAAAGAATAAATAATACGATTAGCCAATCATTATTAAAAAAATCTGAGAAATACGCACCAATAAAAATTCCACAAGAAACTGCACTTATTTTAAAAATTCCTAATTCCCATACGTTAAATGTCCACGGACTAAATATAGATTTCATATATTTTTAAATTAATTATTTATTATATTTTTGTTATAACACTTTCTTGTTTTACCCTGAATAAGAATTCCCCTTCTTAAAATTAATTTTAAACATAATCATTTTAAATTTCTTGTCAGTTTTATTTCTGAATCCATGGCTTTCATTCTTGTTTACACAAATTATATCTCCTGGCTTTATCTTGAATTCCTTGCTATTTACAATCATAATAGCGGAATTCTCAATAATATAAAATATCTCGTCAGTAAAATCATGACTGTGATTTTTGGGAACGATAATAACATCCTCGATAAGGTTGGTTTTATCTCTTAGTTCCTCAATTAAAATTATCTTTTGGTAGCTTTTCCCTTTAATCTAATTTTTATGATTTATTATCTGTACAACTAATAATAAATGATTATCAATGATTAAATATACTTACGTTAATTAATGATCTGTATTAATTTTATCTTTAAACAAATTGTCATCTATTTCTTTAGCAAAAACCTTATCATTTTTCCTTAACCACTCAATTAACATGGCAGCGTGTTCTTTCTCTTCATTAGCGTTATGAATTAAAACTTTTTTTAATTCTTCGTCATTAGTAGCATCAGCCTGTTGATTATACCAATCAATCGCTTCTAATTCTTCTTTTAAAGAATCTATGGCTCTTTTTAAGTCTAATGTTTTAGTGCTTAATTTTTGTCTGTCTTCATGAATCATATACTTATAATTAAATTACTTTTAATTAACAATCTTATTATACCACAACCAAATTATTATTAAAGGTTCTAATGTCCTCCTTGAAGTATGAAAATAACCGCTTTATTAAGCGATTATTTCTTGTCTCTCCTTGTATAGAACAATGCTCAAACCTGTTTAATGGAAACTAAAGGAAGTTATCAATAATCCCCCCCTTTACTCATTCTTCATCTCCCATAATCCGTGGATGTTACAATAGACACGAACTACATCGATTTTGCCCTGTAGACAAAAAATCTCTTCAGGCTTGCCATCTAATTTTAAAAAATTTTTGTAGATCTTTCCATTAGAATCAATAATTTCTATCCACTCAATATAGTGCTCGGCAGTCATCGGATGTTCTTGATCCCCTATTTTTACTTTAATGATTTTTTTGTCATTAGATTTTTCTACTAAAGTTTCTTCAATTACAGAAAGGTGTTTTTCTTGACCTTGACCTTCTGTTTGGGATACCATCATATCCATGGGTTCTCCACAACAAACAAGTTGACCTGCTCCGGTGTGCAAAATTTCCACAATATTACCACATATTGAACATTTATAAACTTCTTTTAACTTCGTCATATTTTTATAAATTAATAATTAAAACAAAAGATCCTTACAATCATAAAAGATTATAAGGATTTTATGATATATATTTAATTATCTTGAACATATAAAATATATTATTTATTGGCCTCTAGGTGGAACGACTTTCAAACCTGTTTAATAGAAATTAATGGTGATTTCGTGCTAATAAATCTAAAAAATTCTAAGAAAATTATTTCTTACAAAATCTAATTATAACTTATGTCCTTTCTGTTTGTTAAACTCATAAACTATTTCCTCGAACATTTTTTTGGATATCTCCGTATTTGTAGTGATAGAACCTTCTATTTCAATAATTTCAGCGTCATTTGTTTCAGTATCATAAATAGCAAAATTAGCAGTCCCTGTCTTGTATGCGCCAATCTCTCCTGGATTTACTAATAGGCATTTACCAATAATTTCTTTATGTTTTAAATGATTGTGTCCATAAAAAACAACATCAAATTCTCCAGATTTAGCCATTGGTTTTGCTAAAATTGGATAATGAGTTAAAAAAAGTTTTCTATTGTCTATTTCTATTATATCGAAAGTGTCAAAACCTACTTCCAAATTACTATCCCTTTTGCCAGCAAATTTTGTAATCAAAGATTTATCTCCATCATTATTTCCTCAAATAGCAAAAACAGGGATGGTTGAAGAACATAAAAGTCCAGCAATAGCCGCTCCTACAAAATCCCCCAGGAATATAATTTTCTTGATATATCCATAACTATAAATTTTCTTCAATGCCAAAACTAAATTATGAGCATTGTCGTGGATGTCAGAGATTATTGCTATTTTCATATATTTTTATTAAATTTCTTATATTCTTATTATACCACAATCAAATTATTGGCAAAGAGTTCTAAAGTCCCAAATGGGTTGAAAAAATAACCGCTCTATCAGCGGTTATTGGGTTGGCTCTCCATCATGGACGACATTAGAACTATCATTCAGCGACAAGAATATATTGATATTCCAAATTTGAATATTTAAAATCTATTTGAATTTTATTAAACTTTTTCTAATACCCTAATAATCTCTAGTT